>ERZ1027217.69-NODE-69-length-60313-cov-11.466345_pt1 | contig 60313 bp, 49 predicted proteins | sample MGYA00519268_ERZ1027217 | MGnify/ENA primary metagenome ERZ1027217 (study PRJEB26926, sample SAMN06164537) | human gut metagenome | biome: ENVO:00009003; feature: ENVO:2100002; material: ENVO:00002003 | host: Homo sapiens | place: USA | collected 2012 ...
CTTATCGTCGGCAGCGTCAGATGTGTATAAGAGACAGCTTGTCTCCTCCCTAAAAGGCTAACCCACCCCATCTCGATTTAATATACTTTACCCATACTGTCATAACGCCTGTTAAAGTATCGCTTGGGGGGATATTCTTTTTTCCGTATCTTTGTGCAACCAATCTATCGTTGCAAATAAGTTTACTAATGTCATTTGATGCGCAATACACTAATTACAAGCATTTGACCCCCCCCATTTTGAATCTGCACGTGATGTCCGTCCCACTACTGCTAAACGTCAGGAATGGATTGACTGCCTTCGCGGCATAACAATGCTACTTGTCGTCATCACACATTGTGAGACATATCTGGCGGCACATCATTCAGTTATATCAAACTTCTGCTTAGCGTTCAGGATGCCGCTATTCTTTTATATAAGCGGATATTTCGCATATTCTTCAAAGTTAAAAATCAATAGTCCTAAAACAATCATCCAACCAATTCGCCGCAGAATAATAGGAGTATTAATACCCACTATTATATTTTGCGGACTTTTTTGTTTACTGCTTGACTGGCTCGGTGCCATGTCATTATCAGAGGTTATTCATGACAGTCAGAAGGGTGGTTATTGGTTTACGATAGTATCATTTACAATTTTCATGTTATGTTTACCTCTAATACTCGTCTCTAATAGTCCATCCTTGAAATCTCACACTAAGACGGCACTTATCCTCTTTGTGATGGCATTTTCTGCATGGTCAAGGGATTATCTTGTATCCCATTGGATTAATTATGAATTCGTCAGTATATCTTCTTTAGAATACACGCTTGAATATCTACCATATTTCGCACTTGGTATTTTAACTCACATTAATCTGCCTATCCTCCATGACAAGCTTGACCGATGGTGGATTATTGTAGGCATAGTGGCCATCTATCTTATAGCCTCAGCCTATGCTCCCAACCTGAAATATAGACATCTGGATTTCCGCTTTTTCCCTTTTATCTCGATTTTCCTGATAGCACTTTTTCTTATATTCTACAGATTAAGAGGGATACTTCACAGTGCCAATCCCGTAGGCAGATCATTATCTTATATTGGTCGCAATACACTACAGATCTATTTAATGCACTATTTTATTGTAATCCTTTTCTCAATAGAGTCTGTACAGTTGCTGCACGACTGGAAATCAATTGATCTCGACTACATGTTTCCACTGACCATTACTGTGTCCATACTGATAATATGTCTATGCCTTGGAATGGACATGCTTCTGAGGACCTTAAAAATCAGACATTTCTTCTTCCCCAAATATAAATGAGGGAGAAATGATTAATATGGGTTAAAAGGGAGGGGGCGGGCAATGTTTGGCACGATAATTGCGTTATATTTGTTATAGTACTATGTGGACGTGCTTCGGTTCATCACTTTTCAAGAGGCACGGACCATGACAACAAACTGAGTAATTAACCCCTATCCTCTATATTCCTGTTTAATGGACATAAATTTCTCTAACGAACTCAAAGAGGTGCTCTCTCAGAGCCATCAGGAGGCTATCAGGCATAACAACAAGATTATCACGCCGGCCCACCTGCTGCTCGCTCTGATGTCTGCATCGGACGACAGGCCTTTCAAGCTTATCGAAAGGGCTTCATCGGCCGACACTTCTGCATACGAACTCAAACAGGCCCTCGACACACGGCTATTCGAGTCGTCGCTTGAGAGCGGAGATGACACTCCTGTCACACCTGCCGAGGTGTCGGTCAGCGATGTGACAAGCCGTATCCTCAAACTCAGCGCACTCGAGAGCCGTATGCTTAAAAGCGGCATGGTGCTCCCGGAGCATCTGCTGCTGGCCATATTCCACAATTCAGAGACCCAGGAGAGCGACTATATGAAGTATTTCCACAAGGCCGGAGTCAACTATCAGAGCCTCGTACAGCAGCTCAATGAAAGCGCTCCGGAGTCAGCTGTTCCTCAGGCAAGTCTTGCCGATGACGATGAGGATGAAGACGAAGCCGACGACCTGCCCTATGACAGCGGCAACGGCGGCGCGGCCGAATCTTCATCAGCCGGTAAGGCATCGTCAAAGCAAAGCTCAAGCCGCCGCACAACTACCGATACCCCGGCGCTTGACAAATTCGGCTACGACATGACACGTGCCGCCGAAGAGAACAGGCTTGACCCTGTGGTCGGCCGTGAGACCGAAATCGAACGCCTCGCCCAGGTGCTAAGCCGACGCAAGAAGAACAATCCCGTGCTCATCGGTGAGCCGGGCGTAGGTAAAAGCGCGATAGTCGAAGGTCTGGCTCTACGCATCGTAAAGCGTCAGGTGTCACGTATCCTCTTCAACAAGCGTGTCATCTCGCTCGACATGGCCTCACTCGTGGCCGGAACGAAATACCGTGGACAGTTTGAGGAACGCATCAAGGCTGTGCTCAACGAACTGAGCAAAAACCGCGACATAATCCTCTTTATCGATGAAATCCACACTATAGTGGGTGCAGGTAATGCCCCGGGCTCTATGGATGCGGCAAATATGCTCAAACCGGCCCTTGCACGCGGCGAAATACAGTGCATCGGTGCCACTACCCTTGACGAGTACCGCAACAACATTGAGAAAGACGGTGCTCTCGAACGCCGTTTCCAGAAGGTCATGGTAGAGCCGACATCGGCCGAAGAGACATTGACGATACTCCGCAATATCAAAGACAAATACGAGGAGCACCACAATGTCAACTTCACCGATGCCGCCCTTGAAGCATGTGTAAACCTGACCGAACGGTATGTCTCTGACCGCAATTTCCCCGACAAGGCCATAGATGCCCTTGATGAGGCAGCCTCACGTGTACATATCACCAATATTGCGGTCCCCGAAGAAATCGAGGCTCTCGAAAACAAGGTGGAGGAATTAGGCCGAAGCAAACTTGCTGCCGCTCATGCTCAGGATTTCGAACGCGCAGCCGCTTTCCGTGATGAGGAAACCAAATTGCGTGAAGACCTTCGCACCGCCACCGAACGCTGGGAAAAGCAGCTTGAAAGCCAGCGAGAGACCGTCGACGAGGACAAAGTGGCCGAAGTAGTGGCCATGATGACAGGTGTGCCGGTGCAGCGAGTGGCACAAGCCGAGGGAAAACGCCTGATGGAGATGGGCGATGACCTCAAAAAAGCCATCATCGGCCAGGACACAGCCATTGACACCCTTGTAAAGGCTATCCGTCGCAACCGTGTAGGCCTCAAGGACCCGAAGAAGCCCATCGGAACATTCCTCTTCCTCGGACCGACAGGTGTAGGCAAAACCCATCTCGCTAAGAAACTGGCCGAGAAGCTGTTTGACTCCGCCGACACCCTCATACGCATAGACATGAGCGAATATATGGAAAAATTCACCGTGTCACGCCTCGTGGGTGCGCCTCCCGGATATGTAGGCTATGAGGAGGGCGGACAGCTGACCGAGAAAGTGCGCCGACACCCCTACTCCATCGTGCTTCTTGACGAAATCGAGAAAGCGCATCCCGACGTGTTCAATCTGCTGCTGCAGGTGATGGACGAAGGCCATCTGACCGACAGCCTCGGACGCAAAATCGACTTCAAAAACACGGTGCTGATAATGACGAGCAACATCGGCAGCCGTCAGCTCAAGGACTTCGGCAGCGGCGTGGGATTCAATACACCCAAAGCCTCTGACAGCGAATACTCCCAGAGCATCATCCGCAAGGCACTCAACAAGGCCTTCTCTCCCGAGTTTCTCAACCGTATCGATGACATCATCACCTTCGACTCGCTCGACCGTGATGCCATCTTCAAAATCATCGATATCGAACTCGCCGGATTCCGTCAGCGACTCGAGCAGATGGGTTACACCCTCAACATCACCGAAGAAGCCAAGAACTTCATCGCTGACAAGGGCTATGACGCACAGTACGGTGCCCGTCCCCTCAAGCGGTCAATACAGAAATACCTTGAGGACCCCTTGGCCGAACTGATCATAGTAGAGCCGAAATCCAAGGATGAGCATAAGACCATCAACGTCACCCTCAATCCTGACCAGACAGCAGTCCACTGCGAGATAGTCTGATTACACACCCTCATTATAGCGAAGTGGTCCATGCATGCCGACATGTATGGACCACTTTAATTGTTATGCACTTTACTCCGTGGTTACGGAATCGCGGAGCCTAGTTGCATGCTATAATCCTCATAGCATCTATAAAGGGATTATTTCGGGATTTTGCTTAATTTTGCATCCATAGCATTGTAACCTATTTCATTTATCAGCACATACACATCCTACCAAATAACCAGTCATGAAACATATCTTACTGCCCATACTTGCCTGGGCAATCGGTGCCGGGACATCGTCGGCAGCCACGGTATCTGTAACTTCGCCGGACGGGCGCATCGCAGCAAACATACAATCCGGCGACAGCCTGACGTACAGCATCGCCATAGATGGACGCACCGTCATGCAACCGTCGACCATAGGTCTGACGCTGGCCGATGGCCGACATATCGGTAATGGAAAAGCAAAAACCGTGTCACGGCGCAAAGTCGACGACACGGTAGCGACTCCTTTTTACAGGCACACATCGGTGCCCGACAGATACAACGAGCTTACACTACGTCTGTCAAAAGACTGGGATGTGATATTTCGTGCGTACAATGACGGCATAGCATACAGATTTGTCACTCGCTGCAAAAACCCATTTGAAATAAAAGATGAGACAGCGCGTTTCCGTTTCCCTGCCGATGCCAAGGCCTGGGCTCCGTATGCCAATGTGGCAGCCGGTTCAACCTTCGAGCAGCAGTTCAACAACAGTTTCGAGAACACCTACCACTCTGCTCCACTTGACAGCCTTGACAGCCGTCGGCTTATATTTCTGCCTATGGCCGTAGAGCCTGACTCAGCGGTAAAAGTGCTCATCACAGAGTCGGCACTGGAAAACTATCCGGGCATGTTTGTCAACACAGCAGCAACTCCGGGGACTCTGAACGCCGTATTTGCCCCACGTCCGAGCAAACGCCATCAGGGCGGACACAACAATCTACAGATGCTTGTAGACGAGCGCGAGGACTACATAGCGTCAGTCAGTGCCCCCAGAGCTTTCCCATGGCGCATAGCCGTAGTCGCCGACAATGATTCGGTGCTTGCATCCACAAATCTCAGCTATCTGCTCGGCGAGCCGTCGCGCCTTGATGACATATCATGGATAAAGCCCGGCAAAGTGGCATGGGACTGGTGGAACGACTGGAATCTGCGCGGAGTAGATTTCAAGACCGGCGTCAACAATGACACCTACAAAGCTTATATAGATTTCGCGTCACGCAACGGCATAGAATATGTAATCCTTGACGAGGGCTGGGCCGTCAACGGCGAGGCAGACCTGATGAAAGTAGTGCCCGAAATAGACCTGCCCATGCTCGTGGAGTATGCCGACAAGGCAGATGTAGGACTGATACTCTGGGCCGGCTACCATGCCTTTGACCGTGACATGGAGCATGTGTGCAAGCACTATGCCGACATGGGCATCAAAGGTTTCAAGGTGGACTTCATGGACCATGACGACCAGCTGATGACAGACTTCAACTATCGCGCCGCCGAGACCGCCGCACGCCACAAACTGATACTCGACCTCCACGGCACGAGCAAACCTGCCGGACTCAACCGCACATGGCCCAACGTGCTCAATTTCGAGGGTGTACACGGACTTGAACAGATGAAATGGGCACTCCCGACAGTTGACCAGGTCACTTATGACGTACAGATACCATTTCTGCGCCAAGCCGCCGGCCCCATGGACTACACACAGGGAGCCATGCGCAATGCCTCCCGAGGAAACTACCAGCCTGTCTACAACGACCCAATGAGCCAGGGTACACGTTGCCGCCAGCTCGCACTGTATATGGTATTCGACTCCCCTTTCAACATGCTGTGTGACACCCCAATGAACTATGATGACGAGCCGGAATGCAAGGAATTCATCGTGTCGGTGCCCACTGTCTGGGACGAGACTCGCATCCTGAAGGCCTCGCTCGGCGAATACATCGTCACGGCACGCCGCAAAGGTGACCGATGGTATATAGGCGGCATAACCGACTGGACTCCACGCGACATAGAGATAGACCTCAGCTTCATCGCCCCGGGCGAACAGACGTTAGAACTGTTTGCCGACGGCATCAATGCCGACCGCAACGCCCGAGACTATACCCACACCAAGGTCAAAACAGCCCCTGACGGCAAGCTGCGCATACATCTCGCTCCGGGAGGAGGCTTTGCCCTGCTTACTGTCTGAGCCACGGCGGCAGCCCCCACATTATCCTCAACTTTCAGAATGCAATAGGATGATTGGGAAGATTTTCGTAAATTTGTAGGTTGAAACGGATTTGAAAACCGCTTATTTTTAAAATATATCATGGCTCAGAAACCATCCATCCCCAAAGGGACCCGCGACTTCACTCCAGCCGAGATGGGTCGCCGCAACTATATCTTTGATACAATACGCGAGGTGATGCGCCTCTACGGCTATGCCCCCATAGAAACCCCGGCAATGGAAAACCTCTCGACACTCATGGGCAAATACGGTGCCGAGGGCGACAAATTGCTCTTCAAGATTCTCAACTCGGGCGATTACCTCCGCGGCATAGACATGAAGATGGTGGAAGATGGCGACTATGTGCATCTGACTCCGCAAATCAGCGAGAAAGGTCTGCGTTACGACCTGACGGTCCCGTTTGCCCGTTTCGTCGTGCAGCACCGTGACCAGCTCACATTCCCGTTCAAGCGCAGTCAGATACAGCCTGTATGGCGTGCCGACCGACCGCAGAAGGGACGTTACCGCGAATTTTACCAGTGTGACGCCGATGTCGTAGGCAGCGATTCGCTGCTCAACGAGGTTGAGCTGATTTCAATGATTGACGAGGTGTTCCGCCGCCTCGGAGTAAGAGTAATCATCAAGGTCAACAACCGTAAAGTGCTTGCCGGCATAGCCGAGATACTTGATGCCGCCGACAAAATCGTCGACATCACCGTAGCCATAGACAAAATAGACAAAATAGGCATAGAGAACGTAGAAAAAGAGCTGTCGGAACGTGGCCTGACAGACGACGCCATAGCAAAGCTGCGTCCGATTCTCCAGATGACAGGACCTATCGAAGACTGTCTCGACAACCTCCAGGAGATACTCAATGGCTCCGAGACAGGCCTCAAAGGTGTAGAGGAGCTTCGCGAAGTAATATCCGGAGTCAGAGGTGTGGGCATCAATGCGATGCTTGACCTTGATGTCAGCCTCGCCCGAGGACTCAACTACTACACCGGCACCATCATCGAAGTCAAGGCACGCGATGTGGAGATAGGCAGCATTACGGGCGGCGGACGCTACGACAACCTCACCGGCATCTTCGGACTGCCCGGAGTAAGCGGCGTGGGTATATCATTTGGCGCCGACCGCATCTACGACGTGCTCAATGCCCTCGACCTCTACCCTGCCGAAGCGCGTCGCACCACCACCGTGCTGTTTGCCAACCTCGGCAAAGAGGAAGCGGCAGCCTCGCTCAAGATGATACACCGTCTGCGTGAAGCCGGCATCTCTGCCGAGATATATGCCGACGGCGGCAAGATGAAGAAGCAGCTCGGCTATGCCAACTCCCTCTCCATCCCCTACGTAGCCATCATCGGCGAAACCGAGTTGTCGGAAGGCAAAGTCACCCTCAAAAACATGGTGACAGGCGAGCAGAACCTTCTGACCATTGACGAGGTTATAACCACAATAAACGGATAAATCCAAACAATGAAATTCCATCTCGAATCGGCATACAAACCGACAGGCGACCAGCCACAGGCCATAGACCAGCTTGTGGAGGGCATCAATATGGGCAATCCGGCCCAGACATTGCTCGGTGTGACCGGTTCGGGCAAGACATTCACGATGGCCAACGTCATCGAGCGTGTCAACAAACCCACCCTCATCCTCAGCCACAACAAGACCCTCGCCGCCCAGCTCTACAGCGAGTTCAAGCAGTTTTTCCCCAACAACTCCGTCCAATATTTCGTATCCTACTACGATTACTACCAGCCCGAGGCCTACATACCTACGGTAGACAAGTATATCGAGAAGGATCTGATGATCAACGACGAGATAGACAAACTGCGCCTCGCCACGACATCGGCACTGCTGTCAGGGCGCAATGACGTAATCGTGGTGTCATCAGTGTCATGCCTGTTCGGCATGGGCAACCCAGAGGATTTCCATCAAAGCGTCATAGAAATCAAGGTCGGCCAGAAAATCACACGCAACGCTTTTCTGCGCAGCCTCGTCAACTCGCTCTATTCACGCAACGAGATGGAGCTTGGACGCGGCAATTTCCGCGTCAAGGGCGATACCGTCGACATACGCCTCGCCTACGAGGACATCATCATCCGCGTGGTGTTCTGGGGCGATGAAATCGAGTCCATATCCACCTATCATCCTGATGACAACGTGAATCTCGGATCTCACGAATCATTCAAGATGTTCCCGGCCAATATCTTTGTCACCTCCCCGGCACGCATGACCTCGGCGTTGGCACAGATAGAACTTGACCTCGGCGAACAGGTAGGATACTTCTTCAAAGAGGGACGCGAACTGGAGTCGCGCCGTCTGCAGGAGCGCGTGACCTATGACATCGAAATGATGCGCGAAGTGGGTCACTGCTCCGGCATAGAGAACTACAGCCGCTACTTCGACGGGCGCGAGCCCGGGATGCGCCCCTTCTGTCTGCTTGACTATTTTCCCAAGGACTTCCTCACCATCATAGACGAGAGCCATGTCACCGTGCCGCAGATACGTGCCATGTATGGCGGAGACCTTGCCCGTAAGATGAATCTTGTCAACTACGGTTTCCGGCTGCCGGCTGCACTTGACAACCGTCCGCTGAAATTTGAGGAATTTGAGCGTCTCACTCATCAGACCGTCTATGTCTCCGCGACCCCTGCCGACTATGAGCTTGAACGGAGCCAAGGCGTCATCGTGGAGCAGCTGATACGTCCTACCGGTCTGCTTGACCCTGTCATAGAGGTGCGCCCGTCGCTCAACCAGATTGATGACCTGCTTGAGGAAATCAACCTACGCATAGACCGTGGCGAGAGAGTGCTTGTCACCACCCTGACCAAGCGCATGGCCGAGGAACTCAACGATTATCTGCTCAAGCTCCGCATGAAAGCGGCATACATACACAGCGATGTCGACACACTTGACCGCATCAAGATACTTGACGGTCTGCGTGACGGCACATTTGACGTGCTTATCGGAGTCAACTTGCTCCGTGAGGGTCTTGACCTGCCCGAAGTATCGCTCGTAGCCATACTTGATGCCGACAAAGAGGGCTTCCTACGCTCCCATCGCTCGCTGACACAGACCGTAGGACGCGCAGCACGTAACCTCAACGGCACAGTAATCATGTATGCCGACAAAATCACCGACTCGATGCAGCTTACCATCGACGAGACAAGCCGCCGACGCGCTTTGCAGCTCGCCTACAACGAGGAACACGGCATCACTCCGCAAGCCATAGTCAAGGCCCGCAATAAAATCATAGGCCTTGACCTCGACGACGAGGAACCCAAGAAATCAATGGGTGCGCGTGGCGCCAAGACGGCCAAGACAGGCAAAGCCAAACCTGACATATATGAGCGTGAATATATGCACTCGGTTGACATAGCCGCTGACCCGGTCATACCGTATATGAACGACGAAGAGATGCAACGCGCCATCAACCGCCTACGCTCCGATATGGTACAGGCAGCCAAAAACATGGATTTCATGGAGGCAGCGCGTATGCGTGACGAGTTGATGAAGATGGAGACACTCCTCAAGGAGCGTCAGATGCAATAACCTTACTACATGCCTACGTCCTCCTCATACCCTACGACCCAATCAAACGGCGGCCAGCTATGGCTGCCTACCACCGCCAAAGAGATACAACGGCTCGGATGGGAGCAGTGTGACATCATACTGTTTTCGGGCGATGCCTACGTCGACCACCCTGCTTTCGGGGCAGCCGTAATAGGCCGCATGCTTGAGAGCCGCGGATATAAAGTGGCCATAGTCCCACAGCCCAACTGGCAGGACGATCTGCGTGACTTCAAGAAATTAGGCCGTCCGCGCCTGTTTTTCGGTGTGTCACCGGGAGCCATGGACTCCATGGTCAACCACTACACAGCCGCCCGGCGTCTGCGACACGACGATGCCTACACCCCCGGAGGGCGTCACGGCGCACGTCCCGATTATCCCTCTATCGTCTACACCAGGATTCTCAAGGAGCTGTATCCCGATGTGCCGGTGGTGCTCGGAGGCATAGAGCCGTCACTGCGCCGACTCTCGCACTACGATTATTGGCAAGACCGTCTGCGTCCGTCGATACTCTTAGACTCCCCGGCCGACATACTCGTCTACGGCATGGGTGAGAAGACCACATGCGCCATAGCAGAGCATCTTGACAAAGGCAAACAGCTGTCAGAACTGACAGACCTTGAGCAGACCACCCTGCTGCTGCCCAAGGAAGCGATGCCCACACAATCCGATGCCGACAATATCATACTCCACTCCATGGAGGAGTGCCTCGCATCAAAGAAGTGTCAGGCCGAGAATTTCAAGCATATAGAGCAGCAGAGCAACCGCTACCACGGAGCCACGCTGTGGCAGGCATGCGGTGACAAAGTGGTGAAAGTCAACCCTATGTATCCGCCGATGACCACCGAGGAAATAGATGCTTCGTTTGACCTCCCTTACACACGTCTGCCCCATCCCCGATACCGCGGCAAGGTCATCCCGGCCTACGAGATGATACGCCATTCGGTCAATATGCACCGCGGATGCTTCGGAGGCTGCGCATTCTGCACCATTTCGGCCCATCAGGGCAAATTCATAGCGTCACGCAGCAAGGAATCGATACTTCGCGAGGTGAAGCAAGTGACCCGGATGGAGGATTTCAAAGGCTACATCAGCGATCTCGGCGGACCGTCGGCCAACATGTACGGCATGCACGGCAAGGACATAGAGATATGCAAAAAATGTCTGCGCCCTTCGTGTCTGCATCCCAAACCGTGTCCCAACCTCAACAATGACCACAGCCAACTGCTTGACATATATCAGGCTGCCGATGCCATCCCGGGGGTCAAGAAAAGTTTCATAGGCAGCGGTGTCCGTTACGACCTGTCAATGCACCAGAACGGCGACCCTCGCATAGATGCCGTCAACCGCCGTTACAATGAAGAACTGATAGCGCGACATGTGTCAGGACGACTCAAAGTAGCTCCCGAGCATACCGAGGACGGAGTGCTTGACGTGATGCGCAAACCGTCGTTCAAACTTTTCCAGCAGTTCAAGGAAGTTTTTGACAGGACTAACCGCAAGTATGGCATGAAGCAGCAGCTCATCCCCTACTTCATATCCTCGCATCCCGGCTGCCATGAGACTGACATGGCCAATCTTGCCATAAAGACCAAGGAACTGGACTTCCACCTCGAGCAGGTACAGGATTTCACTCCCACACCCATGACCGTTGCGACGGAAATATACTACACAGGATACCACCCCTACACGCTTGAAAAAGTGTACACCGCACGGACCAAGGAGGAAAAGGAGGCCCAGCGACAATTCTTCTTCTGGTATGACCGCGAACGTCAGCAGTCAATCGTGGCATCACTGAAACGGCTTCATCGCGACGACCTGATTTCGCGCCTCTTTCCCCATGGCATACAGTCCTCATACCGTCGCGACAACTACAGCAATCTCAAGCCCACGAACCACAAGACCCCGAAGCGCAACCGAAAGTAATGGGCAGCATATTCAGATTCAAGCAGTTTGACATAGAGCACACCGCCTCAGCCATGAAAGTAGGGACTGACGGAGTGCTCTTGGGTGCATGGGCCGAAATCCCTCCACATGCAGCATCTATACTTGACGTGGGCACAGGCTCGGGACTTATCGCGCTGATGATGGCCCAGCGCAGCTCATCGGCACATATCACCGGCATAGAGATAGACACCGCAGCGGCAGCTGAAGCCCGAGCCAATGTGCAGCAATCGCCATGGCATGAAAGGGTCTCGGTCATATGCGGCGATTTCATCTCGGAAACCGCAGATACAAAGTATGACCTCATAGTCAGCAATCCACCCTTCTTCACCGAAGACCTCCACTCTCCCGACAGCCGCCGTGCATTGGCACGCCACGGCGAGACCCTCAATCCGATAACTCTGCTCCGCAAAGCATCGGAGTCAGTGACCGCCGATGGCTCTATTGCCCTCATCACACCGGCATCGCTCGATGAAGAAGTGGGGTTTACGGCATCACTCTGCCGGCTTAACCTGCTGCATCAGACCCATGTCTGCACCAAGCATGACAAACAACCGTCACGTACACTCTGGCAGTTTACCCCGGCTGAGGTGTCGGCCAAATATGATACCCTTGACATCCGCAACACCGCCGGACAATATACCCCACAGTATCTCAACCTCGTCAATGATTTCTATCTATGGCTGAAATGAAAATGAAATTTTCGCAGCGCGTCATCATGTTCATATCCGTATCCATGATCGGACTGTTTATCGCTGCGGTTTTAAGCACCATAATAATGATGCGTGGCCAGACAGCAACTACCCTGCGCATCGCTACACTGATCAATGACATCATCATGTTCGTGATGCCACCGGTGATATGCGCGGTGATTTACTCCTACCGTCCGGCGGAATATCTGCGTGTTGCGTCGGCACCCGGCCTCACACCTCTTATATTGGCCGTAGGGACGATGATATGCTCCATCCCGATGATGAACATGATTATCGAGTGGAACGAAGGGCTATCGCTGCCATCTTCTTTTGCCGCGATGGAATCATGGATGCGTGAAGCCGAACAGCGAGCCGGAGATACCGTCAACACACTCATGGGAGGCAGCTCGGCCGGCAGTCTGACATTGTCAATCCTTATAGTCGGAGTGCTGGCAGGGTTTAGCGAGGAGCTGTTTTTCCGTGGTGGCATCCAGCGTCTGCTCGTGTCAGGGCGCGTCAATCCGCATGTGGCGATATGGGTGACAGCCTTCCTGTTCAGTGCCATACATCTGCAGTTTTTCGGATTTTTCCCCCGACTGCTTTTAGGTGCATTTTTCGGCTATCTGCTCTACTGGACAAAAAACCTTTGGGTCTCCATCGTCTGTCACATCTTCAACAACAGCATCGTAGCCACAGTTACATGGATGACAGCCAGAGGCTCGGCAACGTCGGGCGGTCTCAACGAGATAGGCACCGCCGTTTCCGCCCACCAGCTCCTGTGGGTGACAGTCAGCATCATAATGACTTTCATGCTGCTGATGACCCTCAAACTTAAGATGCGCAGTCGATGACCCTTTCTCAGTGATTCGTCACAGCCATTTTGCTGATCTTTCCCGGGAGCAAAAGATACAAATTCTTGGATGTGAACTTAAGGTCTGTCATTTAGTTATCCTTTCCGCATCAACAAACCGAATCGCATTCAATGCTGCCGTGATGAAGTTTCATGGTTTTATCTGTAGGCTAATAGACATTCATTGATTTCCTCCAAAATCCATTGAGGACCGTAAGTTTCCTACAAGATGGCGAGGCTAAGACTTTCGGCGTAGTTGATAAGGGGTATGCCGTTGCGTTCGGCGATGAGCTGCGCCATATGGATTTGTTTCAAGAAAATCATCCTGGCCGGCACGATCTTATAGCGGTTGTCGGCGTTCTCTCGTTATGGAGTTTCCTTTATTTCGTCATTTCTTTAAGGATGAAATCCACTTTTCGAGCTCGTTGACGGATACACCGTTAAGGCGTCGGCCTTTAACGAAGTCGAGGGTAGGATATTCGGCCTTGAGCTGTCGGACGCTTCCGTCGATAGAGGTTTCGCCTGATGTGCAGAATGTTATGATTATTTTGCCCGACAGGTCGTTAGATTCTATGAAAGTGTTGATGACACGAGGGGCTTGGTCCCACCAAATAGGATAGCCGAGATAGACAGTGTCAATACCGTCAAGATTTACCTTGGCGTTTTTTATTGCCGGACGACACACACGGTCGTTCATCTCTTTGGTTGTACGGGAATTATTATCCTGCCAGTCGAGATCGGCCGAAGTATAGGATTGTTCCGGCTCGATGCTGTAGAGTCCGGCTCCGGTCACTTCAGCGATATTTTTTGCAACGGCTTCTGTTGTTCCGGTATTTGTGAAATATATAACTGCCGCATTATTGCTTTCTTTATTCATATCAGATATGTTTTTGTTTTGGGCGCATGAACTGAGGATTAAGCATCAGTAAAGCGCAGATAAGTCTGTTCATCATGATTCAAGTTGGTTGTATTCCGCACCGCTGACCGGTTCGAGCCATACGGTTTCGGTCTTTTCGCCGGGGACTTCAAAGGCGAGATGGGCAAACCATGAATCCTGGGCCGCTCCATGCCAGTGCTTCACGTTGGCCGGAATGTGGACTACGGTACCCGGAAGTATCTCAACTGCAGGTTTGCCTTCTTCCTGATACCATCCGCTACCTGCAACGCCTACAAGCATCTGGCCTCCGCCTTTTTCAGCCTTGTGGATGTGCCAATTGTTGCGGCAACCCGGCTCAAAAGTGACGTTGAAGAAGGGTATCTGCTCCGTGGATATGGGAGCGAGGTAACTCTTGCCGGTAAAATACTTGGCGTATGCGGTGTTAGGTTCGCCGATAGGAAATATCATCGAGCGAGCAAAAGCGGCCTTGGCATCCTCGCCCTTGATATCGTCGTTCCACACCTCTTTGGCGAGGTTGAACGCGGCCCATGCCTTGGGCCAACCGGCATAGAAAGCTATGTGTGTTATGATCTCGGCTATCTCGGTACGTGTAATGCCGTTTTGTTTCGCTGTCGATAGATGGTATTTCAGTGAATTGTCGGTGATGCCCTGAGAGATGAGCGATGTAATTGTCACGAGGCTGCGATCGCGCAGCGAAAGGAGGTCGTTGCGGCTCCAAACTTCGCCAAAGAGGATGTCATCGTTGAGGTGAGCGAACTCCGGAGCGAAGTAACCGAGCTGCTGGCGACCTGCCGTCTGAACTATTTTCTGTTGTGCCATAATCGGTGCAAATGTTATCATGCTAAAAACGATAGCGGTTATTATGCGGCTCATCTGTGAGTTATATAAGTTGTCTTGACTAATTTTATTAATTCCAGTTTCATATTAAGCATCGGCACATGCGAAATTAGAATCAACTTGATTGCAAAAATACACCAAAGTGGTGGATTTGACGTATATAAATTCCGTCTATACATACCAATTTCACTGAAACCGGGAATAAGTGGAATCTTAAACGGTCTTAATGCTTTAATGGCGCCCTTATGTAGTAGGGACATGCCATGGCATATCGCCTAAAACCATGCTAATGAGGGGTGTTGCGTCAGCAGACATGCCATGGCATGTCCCTACTACGATGGGTGCATTCCTTAAGTTAGTAACATTATTAACATTGGCCTACGACATCGGATTTGAATATCCCCAACACTTCAGCCGCATGTTCAAGAAATTAAGAATATGTCAGAGAACGAAACATCAGATAGAGGGTCGATTGTGATTTCCTCGTTTTCTCCGTTGCATATCAGCTGACCTTGGTCATGGGTTGAGTATAAAGTCGCCTCGGAGGGGGTCGAAGGTGATATTGCGGTCGGGGAAGAGGCGTTGCATCGCTCCGGAAGCTGTAAGTTCTGCGGAAGTGCCGCTCAGCACCTCTGATTCGGCATCTTCGTGGCTTGATGGCACCACAAGCCACAGCTCATCCGCCACGGGTATTACAGACGACACATCGTGTATCGACATCATCACCGATTTGTTCCGGCTGTGGCTTATGTCGCGCAACAGCATCAGCAGCTCCAGACGGTTTGCCACATCAAGAAACGCCGTAGGCTCGTCAAGGATGATTACCGGGGTCTGCTGCGCTATAGCTTTGGCTATCATCACCTTCTGACGTTCGCCGTCGCTCAGTGTGGCCACATGGCGCGAGCCGAGATGGCCCACGCCGACCATCTCCATCGCTTCGGATACTATCGCCTTGTCACGTGCAGAAAGACGTCCGAAAAACCCGGTATAAGGCTGGCGTCCCAGCCTGACCAATTCTTCGACAGTGAACGCACCGGCACCCGAGGCATGTCCTGTCACGATGGTCAGCAGACGTGCCAGTTGTGACGGCTGGCACTTCGATATATCCAGTCCATCCACCGTCACCCTGCCATCCAGCGAAGGCTGCAATGCCGACATCGTGCGTAGCAGGGTGCTTTTCCCCCGTCCGTTAGCCCCCAACAAGGCCGTGACCTTCCCCGGTGCAAGACCGAGGTCAAGATGCGACATAAGCACCCTTGTCCTGTCGGCCGATCTGTAACCTACAGTAAGATTTTCAAGATTCATCATCGCAAGTAGAAGATTTTATTGCGGTTGACAATGATATATATTATTATAGGTGCACCGATGACCGGAGTGATGGCATTGATGGGTATGATACTGCTCTGCGGCATGACGCTTATGAGCTGGCACAACAGCATTACCGCGCTGCCACACAATGCGGTGCCGCCGACAATCCATATATGCGAAGATGTGCGCAGGAGCAGTCGGGCTATATGAGGCACGATAAGCCCGACAAAACCTATCGGACCGCAGAAAGCCGTCACTACAGCCGTCAATGCTCCCGACAGCAGCAGCAGACCATTGCGCGTGCGGCTGACATTGACTCCGAGATTCCTTGCATAGTTCTCGCCGAGCAGCATCGCGTCAAGCGGCTTGACGTACATAAACGAAACGATGATGCCAACGACACACAGCGGAGCCATGACTCCCAGACGCTCCAATGTCATCCCTCCGAAGCTGCCCATTCCCCAGATAACGAAAGAGTGAACCCCCTCTTGCGTGGCAAAGAAATTAAGGAGCGATATGAGCGACGATGCAAGATAGCCGATGATGATACCCACTATCAGCAACATGGCTGTAGACTTGACTATCCTGGAAAAGCCAAGCAGCAACAGCAAGATAACCCCGGCTCCGAGAAAAGCCCCTATGATGGAGGCCGTAGCCACTCCCAACTGCCCCATCACCGCACCGCCTAAGGCCAGCATCACGATGGCCACACCAAGACTTGCACCTGTAGACACGCCGAGGATAGACGGGCCGGCAAGCGGATTGTTAAATGTGGTCTGCATCTGCAAGCCGGCCAAGGAGAGAGCCATTCCGGCAAGCATGGCCGTGGTGGCAGAAGGCAACCGTGACATCAGTATGATGGTGCGCCATGTCGCCTCGGAGGCATCGTTGCTCTGGCCCGACAGTATCGCCACGACCCTGCCACAGGGAATATCAACCGAGCCAAACAGCATGCACGCAAGCCACAGCACGACCGTAAGCACTCCCAGTGCAATCATCAGCACCGCACGGTATCTGTCAGAAATAGTCCTTTCAACCTCCATGAGTATATCTCACTCCATCTTATGGAAATAATTCAACGTAAGGCCGTCAGCTGCTTCAGGATGGAATATAACCACATAATCGTTAAGCAACCGCTCCGGATGAAACGGAAACTCATCAAACAGCGGAGTCACCGACGTGTCACACGTATATACATTGCCTGTCTGGAACGCCTTGAACCGCTCATTGGGGCGGTAGTCGGCAGCAAGAGTCGCCCTGGTCATCGGATAACCGTAAGAGGTGGCAATCCAATAGTCCGCATCAGAAGCGCGGTCATACACACGCGAGAAATCCATGTCAAGAGAGCCGGCCGATGTATCGTCAGCCCATGGATATGACGCACCGGCATCCTGAAGCATGCGCACCTTGTAGCTTCTGCCTCCGGGGACATTCCACACGCCGTTAATCAGGGTTTCAGTCAGCACTTTAGGACGCGACGCCACATCCACCACACGCCCCTTCATATCATTGTAAGCCGCAGAAACAGCCTGATAGATGCTGTCGGCCACATTATATCGTCCATAAAGGAGACCTATGAGCTTTATCCACTCGGCCCTGCCCAATGGAGTGGTCTCCATATAGTCAGCCATCTCTATGATGGGGATATTGAGCTGCCCGACAGCACCGTAACCTGCATTTTGAAAAGGCGAGGCCAGTATGGCATCAGGCGAAGCAGCCACGACCTTCTCAACCACAGGAGCCATAGTGCTCCCTACATCCGTGATGCGGCCCTCAGCCACCCCGTTTCTGACATAAGGATTATTGATATACTCCGCATCTGCCACAGCTGTTATCGCTTTGGCTGCGCCTATCTCATCAATGACACCTGCATATACCGCAGAGTACACGAGGCTCTTAGCCAACGGTATCTCCACTTTGGTCGTTCCGGCTATGCGTGGCACCTCCTCGCCCCGGGGCACTAACTGATAGCTGTGGAGAATCCTGGTCGTATCCCACGGATCAGTGATTCTGACCAGATAGTAACCGCCGTTATCGGTGATGCTCAACAATTTCGCCGTATCGGTCAGAGGCGTGCCGTAGCCATCGGCAACGGCAGCATCCTTGCGACTGCATGCCGCCAGCGACAGCAACAAAATACATATAGTGACAGACCTGTATAATATGTGGAATCCGTATTGCATATCCTTAACTGTTTTTCCAATTTACAGGGTGCAAATCTACTAATTAATCATCGCATAAATATGAACATGACACCATATTACTATGTTTTTAACATAAATAATCCACTTAATACGACACTCTATCATGTATAATCTGATACTCATACGTCACGGACAAAGTGCCTGGAATCTTGAAAACCGATTCACCGGATGGACAGACGTAGACCTCACAGACCGAGGCCGACAGGAAGCCACAGAAGCCGGTCAGAAGATAGCCAAGGCTGGTCTTGAACCCCGTTACTGCTTCACGTCATATCAGAAACGCGCCATACACACCCTGCAGCTCGCTCTTGACGCCATGGACCGCGTATGGCTCCCCGTAGTCAAAGACTGGCATCTCAACGAACGCCATTACGGAGCCCTGCAAGGGCTCAACAAAGCCGATACTGCCGCAAAATACGGTGACGAGCAGGTGCATATATGGCGACGCTCATATGACATCGCGCCCCCGCAACTCACCCCTGACGATGACCGCTACCCCGGACACGACCCACGGTATGCCACCCTGTCAGCCGAGGAGCTTCCTCTGACCGAGTCGCTCGCCATGACCATAGACCGAGTGCGTCCATGCTGGGAAGAACTGATAATCCCGGCTCTGCGTCTCTATCATACCGTCATAGTGGCCGCCCACGGCAACAGTCTCCGCGCACTGGTGATGATGCTCAAGAAACTCACCCCCGAGGAGATAGTAAAAGAGGAAATCCCCACAGGCACTCCGCGACTTTTCACACTCGATGACCGTCTCGTACCCCTCTCCGACACCTACCTCTGATTTTGACGGCATCCAAGACTGATTTACGAGGCGTCATAGCATATTTTTTTGCCGATTGTGTGAGATTAGGCAGCAAAAAACGTTAACTTTGCTAAAGCATTACGAATAACCCATCCTACACAATAAAAACACAATGGCAAACTGGTTTGAAACCAAGGTGCGCTATGACAAGGTCATGGAAAACGGCGCACAGAAGAAAGTAACCGATACATTTCTCGTTGACGCGATAAACTTCACTGAGGCAGAGAGCCGCATCACGGAAGAAGTGTGCCACATGGCCTCTGAATTTTCCATTTCGGCAGTGAAACGCACCAAAATCGCCGAAATCTTCTTTGACGATGTGGATGACACCGCCGACAAGTGGTATCTCGTCAAGGTAGGTTTCATCACCATCGACGAAAAAAGCGCCGTGGAGAAGAAATCATACTCACTCATACTCGTACAGGCCGGCAGTTTCAAGGATGCCTTTGACAAATTTACCGAAGGCATGAAAGGCACCATGGCCGACTACGAGATAGCATCGATTACCGAGACCCCGATTCTGGACGTCTACAAAATGAAAGTCACCATAGGGGGCGACAAAGCCGACTGATATGGGCATCGCTGAAAACATATCAGCCATACGAGCCACACTGCTTGACAGTGTAAGCCTGATCGCCGTGTCGAAATTCCACCCGGCCGAAGCCGTGATGGAAGCCTATGCCGCAGGCCAACGGGATTTTGGCGAAAGCCGCGTGCAAGAGCTGTCAGCCAAAGCCCCTGCGCTGCCCGATGACATACACTGGCATTTCATCGGCCACCTGCAGACCAACAAGGTACGCCAGCTCATACCGCATGTCGACACCATACAGAGCGTCGACTCAGTGCGTCTGCTCCGACTGATTGACAGCGAGGCCGCACGCATTGGCCGCACTGTCAATGTCATGATGCAGGTGCATGTGGCCCGTGAAGAAACCAAGTTCGGGTTCGCCCCGGAGGAACTTCTTGACGCACTCACCCCCGAGCTGCTGGACCAGCTGCACAATGTCACCATCACCGGCATAATGGGCATGGCTTCCAATACCGATGACACCGACAGAGTCGAAGCCGATTTTGAGGCTCTCGCCGCAGTGTGGCGACGGCTCAAGCAAGGAGTCATGGCCAGCAGCGATGATTTCAGCCAGCTCAGCATGGGCATGAGCCATGACTATCATCTCGCCATGAGCCACGGAGCCACCATGGTGCGCATCGGCACAGACATATTCGGCGAAAGGCAATACTGACAAAACATCAAATCATCACAGAAACAAATCACTTAACACCTTAAAATCCGATATTAGACTATGAAACAGCAATCTGCAACATCATCGCAGAGCAATGTCATCGCGATAATCACGATGTGCTTCCTCTTTGCGATGATTGCTTTTGTGACCAACCTCGCAGCCCCCGTAGGCACCATATGGGCCTACCAGTATGACTGGGCAGGCATGCTCGGAAACCTTGCCAACTTCCTCGCCTACCTGTTCATGGGCATCCCGGCCGGCATGATGCTCTCGCGCATCGGCTATAAGAAGACAGCCCTTGTGGCTCTCGCCATCGGTTTCGTGGGCGTAGCATGCCAGTATGCCTCCAGCATGGTTGGGGGCGGCCAGGGCATCGGAGCCATGACCGTATATCTCATCGGTGCTTTCATATCGGGTTTCTGCGTATGTATCCTCAATACCGTGGTCAACCCTATGCTCAATCTTATAGGACACGGAGGCAAGCGCGGAAACCAGCTGATACAGATAGGCTCATCATGTAACTCGCTTGCCGGCACTGTGGCTCCGCTGCTCGTCGGCATGCTCGTCGGCCAAGTTACCAAATCGACTTCCATAGCCGATGTCACTCCTCTGCTGCTTATCGCCATGGCCATATTCGTGGTAGCGTTCTTCATCATCGGGTCGCTCAAACTCTACGAACCGCAGACCGCACAACACAGCTCCCACAACGATACCCACAGTCCCTGGAGCTTCCGCCACACCGTGCTTGGCGTGATAGGCATCTTCTGCTATGTAGGTATGGAAGTGGGCATCCCCGGCGTGCTGATTTTCTATCTGTCAGACCCCGTAGCCTCCGGCATCACTCAAAACGGCGTGGCCATCGCCGGCGGAGTCGTAGCCATCTACTGGCTGCTCATGCTTGCCGGACGATTTGCATCATCATTTATCTCCGGAGCAGTGTCGAGCCGCGTGCAGCTTATCACAGTCAGCGCAGTAGGCCTCTGCCTCGTACTGGCAGCCATATTCACAGGCGACAGCGTATCAATCCTCGTACCGGCATGGAGCGTCGAAGAAGGCTTCACTACCGCCAACGTACCTATCGCTGCCCTCTTCTTGGTGCTTTGCGGTCTCTGCACATCAGTGATGTGGGGAGCTATCTTCAATCTCGCAGTTGAAGGTCTCGGCAAATACACAGCCAAAGCATCGGGCATCTTTATGATGATGGTGGTAGGCGGCGGCGTCATCCCCTTCCTGATGAACCTGCTGGCTAAAGACTGGTCATACATGGGAAGCTACTGGATTGTAGTAGCCATATTGATCTACCTCCTGTTCTACGCAGTGTCAGGCAGCAGAAACGTCAACACCGACATCCCTGTAGAGGACGAAGCAACAGCTCCCGACCCACGCGACCTCTGATTATATTGACGTATATCTCCCATCATAAAAACAGACCGCATGTCCTTAAAGGCATATGCGGTCTGTTTCCATTTATTGAATGCTCTCATCGTAGTAGGGACATGCCATGGCACAATGTCACTAACTTAATCAGTCGTAATGCTTGACTGGAGTTCTTATGTAGTAGGGACATGCCATGGCATGTCGCCTAAAGCCATGCAAATGAGGGGTGTTGCGTTAGCAGACATGCCATGGCATGTCCCTACTACAATGTGTACATTCCTTAAGTTAGCGACATTGCACTGTGGCGCATCCTTACAAGTTTGAGTGGCTGAATACAAGTTTTGCAACGCCCTCACAATGGTGGCGGCGTCAGAGTTTGAAGCCTTGGGCGATTATGAAGTCGCGCCATATCGTGGAGAAGGATTCCATCATCTGCCGGGTATAGCGTACATCGGTGAAGACCTGTGCAAGGTTTTCCTTGCCGTTTTCGGCCACAAAACGCTTGGAGTCATCACGAGCCTCTTTTTCGGCATATATTTCAGCGATTTCTGAAGCTGTGGGTTGGTGATAGGTCTCGTGGTGAATCAGAGAACGGATAGGGAGGCGTCCGCAATCATCCACATCACCTGACGGATAGCCTACGGCAAGGGTGACTACAGGGACTACAAGCGATGGCAGTTGCAGCAGCCGGGCGATGTCAGGGGCATTGTAGGTGGTGGTGCCGAGATAACAGCATCCGAGACCGTTCATCTCAGCCACCGTGTTAAACTGCTGGGCAAAAATCACGGCATCAAGCATGGCTGTGGTGAAGCCTTGCAGGTTGTCATATCCCGGGGCAGCGTCCGACTGACGGCACCACTCCGTAAAGCGGTTGAAATCGGCGCAAAAAGTAAGCAGTACAGGAGCATTGACCGATGCCGGCTGATTGAAATGCGTCTGTGCCAATGCTTTGCGTGCCTCGGCGTCGCGTGTGACTATCACGGAGTAGAGCTGCATATTTCCTGTAGTGGGAGCATGGGCAGCGGCATCCAAGAGGCTCTCAAGCAGTTCGTCAGAGACCTCGCGCTGACTGAAAGCGCGATGAGTGCGCCTGTCATAAAAATATCTGTTATCCATAAATTATAAAATTATTCTTTCCGATGCACCAAAATTACGCAATTTCTCCGATTAAAAACTCGCCTCCCCCCTTTTTCCTCTATATTTGTCATGGCTACGCCATCACCTATCTACTGGTAAGCATAAGTCCATCCATCCGGAACCATTTAAGTCAGCAACTACGCGATGCCAATGCAGATTTTGCAGACGAATTTTGTAAGGGGAGCATCTGGCATCCAAAATTAAATCATATATTTGCCATTGATGGAAGTATCTATAAAAATCATGGAGGCCGCGCAATATCTTATTGATATATATGGTGACCACGTAGAGCACCTTGAGCAGCATCAGGGAGCTGAGGCTATCTATTATGATGTAACTCAATGTCCAGCACTCTCTTATATAGAAGGTATTATTTATGAGTGATTGGATAACAGAGCGGAGATATTGTGCGCCGTGTGGCGAGTTGGTGCTTGGGTCGTATAGCGACAGGCTGTGCCTATGTGACTGGATGGCGGAAGGGGGGCATCGCAAAGTTGTGGACGACAGGCTGATACGCATGTTAGGTGCCGAGTTTGCCGAAGGCACTTCATCTGTCATTGAAACCGCGATAAAGCAACTTGATGAATATTTTGCCGGGGTGCGGAGAAGCTTTGATGTGCCGTTGCTGTTGGTAGGCACAGAGTTCCAGAAACGGGTGTGGCACGAACTGCTGCCAATCCCCTACGGTGCCACTATATCTTATGGAGAGATGGCACGTAATATCGGGAAGCCCAAAGCAGTGAGAGCCGTCGCGAATGCCAACGGTGCGAATGCCATCTCTATTTTCATGCCATGCCACCGTGTCATAGGAAGTGACGGCTCGCTTACCGGTTATGCCGGAGGGCTGCATGCCAAGGAATACCTCCTGAATCTGGAGCATTCTATGCAAACCGCCCCCGACATCCTCAATATCCGCTAATAATCCGGCTTTTTGTTACGCAATTTTGCTGATTATTGCCGATTATATCAATGGTGGACTTGCACAGGCAGACAAAAATCATTACCTTTGCAGCCGATTGCCGCTGTGCAATACAAGACCACTTATTATTAAACAACATTATTAATGGCAACAAAAATCAGACTGCAACGTCATGGTCGTAAGAACTATGCGTTCTATCCTATTGTTATCGCCGATAGCAGGGCACCACGAGATGGTAAATTTATTGAAAGGATAGGTTCTTATAATCCGAACACTAATCCTGCTACAATAACTTTAAACTTCGAGCGGGCCTTGTATTGGGTAAATGTCGGTGCTGAACCCACCGATACAGTGCGTTCAATCCTCTCCAAGGAAGGTGTGATGCTTATGAAGCACCTCCAGGGCGGTGTAAAGAAAGGCGCTTTTGACGAAGCCGAAGCACAGAAGCGTTTCGAGGCTTGGAAAGCCAAGAAACAGGCTCAGGTTGACTCTCTGAAGGCTGACATGGCCAGCAAGAAAGAGCTTGACATCAAGAAGCGTTTTGAAGCCGAGCAGGCCGTAAACAAGGCCAAGGCTGAGGAAGTAGCCAAGAAGAAAGCCGAACTCGAAGCAGCCAAGGCTGCCGCTGAGGCTGAAGCCGCTGCTGCCGCAGCACCTGCCGAAGAAGCACCTGCTGCTGAAGAGGCACCTGCAGCCGAATAAACTCAGACTGCACAAACCTAACTGCGACATTTCGCAACACATGCACTATAAAGCCGATGGCGTGGCATACACACCATCGGCTTTTCGTATCTACCGCGGCCTCTGCAGCGAGTCTGTCTCATCCACGGCATCGCCACCTGTATGGCAAAGCCACGAACATAAGGCATGCACTCATCGCAGCAGGGACATGCCATGACACAATGTCAATAACTTAAAGACAGCACACCCCGTAGTAGGGACATGCCATGGCATGTCTGCGGACGCAACGTCCCTCATTTACAAGGCTTTAGGCGACATGCCATGGCATGTCGCCTACTACATGAGGTCGACATTCAAGCATTAACAACAGCTTAAGTCAGTGACATTGTGTCATGGCATGTCCCCTACTACATATGAACGTCATTCAAGTTTTTACGACTGCTCGAGTAGTGGCATTGAGCTGTATGGAGAGGGCGGATACCTATGCCCGCTGATTATGTCCGGCTTGTTGCCAAACCAAACGTGGCATGAGCTTGTTGTAATAGTGTAAAACGACTTAATATATAATCTTACAACGCCTTACCCCCCCCATCAACCGTCATGCTTACCCTATCTCTACATATGCATCTCCTCGCCTGGCTGATAGTCGGAGCTTCAGTAGGGCTGTTTGCTCTTGCCGGCACTGCAATAGACAAATTGCGCCCCGTGCGTGCCGCAGTCAAGCGCGGTCATACGCATCAATTGTCGCCGAGAGCCTGACTCCACAAATTCACACTGCGTCACACAATCCGTCGGAAGGTTTTTGCTTCAAGCTGCCTCTAAACGGATTTTTTTTCGTAATTTTGCGGTTGACTGATACATCCCTTCCTGACTTGAAAAGTCACCGCCATAATGCTTGATTACATCACATGGGCCGCGAGCCCGATACTATTCCAGATAGGCCCGGTTTCAGTCCGTTGGTACTCCCTGATGTTTGCCATAGGGTTTGCAGTAGGATATGAGATTGTAGCGCGTATGTTTAAACACGAAGGAGCTCCGGAAAGCTGGCTCGGCTATCTGCTGCTCTGGACCGTGGCAGGTACCGTCATCGGTGCACGTCTCGGCCACGTTTTTTTCTACGAATGGAGCTATTACAGCCAGCATCCCATGAAGATTCTGTATATATGGGAGGGGGGTCTGGCAAGCCATGGAGGCACCATAGGCATCATCCTCGCCGTCATAGCGTTCTCCATGATTACCACCAAGCGCAGCCCACTCTGGACATTTGACCGCCTGGTCATACCGATAGCCCTGACAGGAGGCCTGATACGTCTTGGCAATCTGATGAACTCCGAAATCTACGGCTGCCCCACTACCCTCCCCTGGGGATTCAAGTTCGTCAAAAGTGCCGAATGGCACCAGTTGTACGAAGGGCTTGCATGCCACCCTACGCAGATTTACGAGGCCCTGGTCTACTTTGCCCTGTTCGGGCTGTTGATGTGGATGTACTGGAAGAAGAACGCCGAGGAACGTCCCGGCCTGATATTCGGGGTATTCTTCATAGGCATATTCCTCTCCCGTTTCCTCATAGAATTTATAAAGAACGACCAAGTGGCCTTTGAAGCCGACATGACGCTCAATATGGGGCAATGGCTGAGTCTGCCGTTTATCGCCATAGGCATCGGCCTTGTGATATATGCGCTCAAGAACCCCCGTCAGCATCTCACTTTCCCCAACCGCTTCGCCGACGAACCATCAGGCAGTCAAAAGAAGAAATAACGGATGAAATACCCTCTCGTTTCTTACACCAAAGCCAGGCTGGCCGAACTATTCGCCCGTCCGCCATATGCCACAGGAGTGGCACTCAGCGGAGGCGGAGCCCGCGGTTTTGCCCATGTAGGAGTGTTACAGGCGCTACACGAAGCGCGGATACACCCCGACATAGTGGCAGGTGTCAGTGCCGGAGCCGTCGCAGCCGTGTTCTATGCCTCGGGCATACCGTTTGACCAGATGCTCAAAGCATTCGACTCATTGAAATTCAACGATTTCGCAGAGTTGAGCGTCCCTAAAGACGGTTTTTTCAAGCTTGACCGTTTCCGCAAATTTCTCCGTGACACCATACCATATAAACGCATAGAAGACCTGCCTGTCAAGACTGTCATATGTGCCACAGACATAGACAGCGGTGAATCGGTGGCATTTGAAGAAGGGCCTCTGCCAGAGTGTGTAGCCGCCTCTTGCAGCATCCCGATAGTATTCAAGCCAGCCGTCATCAACGGAGTCAAATATGTCGACGGCGGCCTCACCCATAATTTACCGGCGTGGGCCATACGCTCGCGCTGCCGCACCCTCTACGGCATCAATGTCAGCCCTATGGTCCGGCAGAAGAGCAAGGGGACTCTTATCGACATAGCCACCAAATCGTTTAAGCTTATGGCAAAAAACAATGCCATACATGACATGCAGATTTGTGACCATGTAATAGAGCTGTCAGACATAGCCCATTACAACATTTTCAACCTTAACGAGATTAAATCCATCTACAAAGCCGGCTACGAAACCACCAAGCGTGCAATCACCAAATCATGAAGACCAAACCAATCATCTATCAACTCTTGCCCCGCCTGTTCACCAACATGAACAGCCACTGTATCCCCAACGGATCCATATCACAGAACGGCTCCGGCAAGATGAACGACATAACCCCGACAGTGCTCCAGGCCATCAAGGACCTCGGAGTGACCGCCGTATGGTACACCGGCATCATTGAGCATGCACACACAGCCGACTATACACGCTACGGCATACCGCGCCACAATCCCCACATCATCAAAGGTAAAGCCGGCTCGCCCTATGCCATCACCGATTATTATGACGTGGACCCCGACATAGCCGTAGATGTAGACAAGCGCATCGAGGAGTTTGAAGCCCTCATAGAGCGCACGCACAAATGCGGCATGGACGTGATAATGGATTTCGTGCCTAGCCACGTAGGACGCCAGTACCACAGCGACAAGGCTCCGCGAGGCATCGAAGACCTCGGCACCGGCGACGACACGACCAAATTTTTTGACCGCGACAATAACTTCTACTACATACCGCGTCAGCTTTTCGCACCCAGCATCGACATGGGTTCGGGCAACGACGCATATGTGGAATTTCCTGCCAAAGCTACAGGCAATGATTGTTTCTCGGCGTTTCCCGGCCCTTATGACTGGTACGAGACCATAAAGCTCAACTATGGAGTGGATTATGGCGACCACACACGCCATTTTGACCCGATACCCGACACATGGTTCAAGATGCTCCACATACTGCGCTACTGGGCAGCCAAGGGCATAGACGGTTTCCGCTGCGACATGGTCCACATGGTGCCTCTGGAATTCTGGCACTGGGCCATCGCGAATGTCAAGGAGAGCTTCCCGAACATCAAGTTCATAGCAGAGATATATGATGTGGGCCTGTACCGTCCGTTTATCGACTACGGCGGTTTTGACTACCTCTATGACAAGGTGAATCTTTACGATACCCTGCGTGACGTGCAGTGCCACAGCCACAGTGCCGCCACTATCACAAACTGCTGGCAGACAGTGGAAGGGATAGCCCCACGCATGCTCAATTTCCTTGAGAACCATGACGAGCAGCGATTCGGCTCCGAACAATATGCCGGCGACCCTGCCAAAGTCATCCCCTCGCTCGTGGTCAGCTCGATGATTTCCACCGGCCCGATGATGATATACATGGCCCAAGAACTCGGCGAACAGGCCCGCGATGCCGAAGGATACAGCGGATACGACGGACGCACCACCATCTTCGACTACTGGAGCTTGCAGACACTGCGCCGCTGGCTCACCGAAGTAGAGACCGGCGAAGCCACTCTTACAGGCCGTGAGAAATGGCTGCGCAGCAAGTACAAGACCATACTGACCGCATGTAACCAGGAGAAAGCCATACGTGAAGGCCGCTTCTTTGACCTGATGTATGTCAACTATGACAATCCGTCGCTCAATCCCCACCGTCAATACGTGTTCCTGAGAGCCACCGAGGGAGAGACACTTGTCATCGCCGCCAATTTCGGCAGCGAGTCATGCGACCTGTTCATCAACATACCCGACCATGCCTTTGACATGCTCAACCTGCCGCAGGGCGAATGTGTGGCCACAGACCTTCTGACAGGCGACACTATGCGCAAGATTTTCAGCCCACACCGCCAGTTTGAGACCTTCATACCGCCATATGATGTCGTAGTGTGGAAAATCAAGCACCGCAATATCATAGGCAATGACCACAAGGCCGCTCCATCGAGAGCCATGCGCCATAAAAAGACGGCTAAGTAATCCATCACACAGATTATTACGTACAACACTATACAACTTCCTGTAACAGTTATTAAAAATGACACCCTACAAAATCTTTTCGGGCACTAACTCGCGTTACATGGCCGAGGAAATCTGCAAGGATCTCGGCGTGAAGCTTGGAGAAATGAACATCCAGCGATTTGCCGATGGTGAATTTGAAGTATCCTTCGAGGAATCCATCCGCGGATGCGAGGTTTATCTCGTGCAGTCAACTTTCCCTAACAGCGACAATCTGATGGAGCTCCTGCTCATGATTGACGCTGCGAAACGTGCATCGGCCAAAAGCATCGCAGCCGTGATGCCTTATTTCGGATGGGCACGTCAGGACCGCAAAGACAAGCCCCGTGTGAGCATCGCAGCCAAACTCGTCGCTGACCTTCTCATGGCAGCCGGAGTTGACCGCGTCATCACCATGGACCTCCATGCTGACCAGATCCAGGGATTCTTTGATGTACCCGTGGACCATCTCTACGCTTCATCGGTATTCATCCCCTACATCCAGAGCCTCAATCTCCCCGACCTCGTGATGGCCACACCTGACGTAGGCGGTGCAAAACGAGCCAACAACTACGCCAAATATCTCAACGTGCCTCTCGTGCTGTGCCACAAGCAGCGCGCCAAGGCCAATGTAGTGGAGTCAATGACAGTCATAGGCGATGTCAAAGACAAGAATGTTGTGCTCATCGACGACATGGTCGACACAGCCGGCACTATCACCAAGGCTGCCGACATCATGCTCAAAGCAGGCGCAAAGTCAGTACGCGCACTCGCCAGCCACGCCATCATGAGCGACCCGGCTACACAGCGTGTCAACGATTCCGGCCTCACAGAGATGATTTTCACCAACAGCATCCCTTACACCAAGGATTGCCCCAAGTGCACCATCATCAGTATCGCACACCTTTTTGCCGACACCATCCGTCGAGTACACGACTGCCAATCCATCTCCAGCCAATACCTCATCAAGTAAGCCGACTTACATCACAAACATATGCGACCGCGGGCAACGAGTGCCGGCGGTCGCATTTATATTTGTTCCTACAAATAACGAGGCGGCTATTTGTATAGCTCAGCCCAGAGTTTGTTGCGGATGTCGGAGCGTGTGAAGGCCGGATTGTCGCGCGTAGGGCTGACGCGATTGCTCAGGAAGATAAATATCAGGCCGTTGTCGGGATCTATCTTCATCTGGGTGCCTGTAAAGCCAGTGTGTCCGTAAGTGCGTTCAGAGCCAAGACCGCACTTGGCAGGAGATGTGTCAAAACCGAGCGCACCTTTGCCATCTTTGCTTGACGGCCGGGTAAACAGGGCCACGGTGGGCTTGCGGAAAATCTCGACACCGCCATAATTGCCACCCTGGAGCCATGTCTGAGCCAATTTGGCAAGGTCTTCAGCCGTAGAAAACAGCCCGGCATTGCCCTGGACGCCCCCTGAAAAAGCAGCCAGCTCATCGTGGACGAATCCACGGAGCAACTGACGGCGCAGCATCGGATCGCGCTCGGTAGGAGCTATCCGTGATTCTGCGACACCCTTTTCCTTCGGGGTGTACATCGTATTATAAGCCCCTATCGGCTCAAAGACCCCGGTCTCGACATAGTCATCGAGGCGTTTGCCGGTCATGCCTTCAAGAGCATCCATCAGCAAAACGAAATTGAGATCGCTGTAACGGTAGACCGGAGACTTCAGTTCGATGTCATATATGCGCTTCATTATGGTATCTACAGTAGCCTCTCCCACATACACATTGTCGGCCACCTGTATAGGGAACTTATGCGATGGACGGTCTGACACAAGGTCGCTGCGCAGACGTGCGTTGCCGTTGATATAGGTGTTCTTATCCACTTTAACACGGTAGGTAGCGTCACGTCTCGAACGGAACAGGGGGCCCTGGTACGATGCAGTATCTATAAGCGTCTTATACATGCTGAGCATCGACGGCATACCGCTCTGATGCAACAACAGCTGCCTGAACGTCAAGCGCCCCTTGGGCGTGCCCTTAAGAGCCGGTATGTAACCGCCTATAGTGTCATTAAGCTTAAACAATCCGCTATCATAGGCTTTCATCAAAGCACTCACCACACCGGCCGCTTTGGATACCGATGCTATATCATAGACAGTCTCAGCGGTTACAGGCGATGTGCCTCCCTTGGTCAGGGTGCCGAAGCTGCGGTCAATCACTATATTTCCGTTCTTAGCAACAAGCACCTGGCATCCGGGGAAAGCCCCACTGCCAAGTGCCGCCATAGTAACTGAATCAATTCTCGCCGCCAGATCCGGAGGAAAACCTTCGGCAATCGGAGTAGAAAACCCCAGACGGGTCTTCTCGGTAGATATGCCGGTGCCCTCAGGCATCCACCCCTTGAGCGCAACCGGGAGACGCCCCTTGGCAGCCAGACCGCCGAAAATAACCTGCGCCGCTGCCTCGTTGATCAGTTTGGTATCATCAAATCCTCCGATTATGACGCTGAATGGCGACAGCTGACGCTGCATCTTGGCCATCTTGTAGGGATTGACGAAGCATACAGCCATCGCACCGGGCAGTTCGCCCAATTTATGGAGAGTTGATGCAACTGCCTCGTTTTGCTTGAACACCGTCACTATCACCTTCTTGTGACGGCGTATCTTGGCCAACTCCGCCACACTCAGGTGACCGTCGGCGCCACCATAGAGGGTGCAGGGCGCATATTTACGGCACATGCGCGAAAAAGCATTTTCCGCCTTCGCTCCCAATGACACCACCGCTATATCCGAGCCGCTAAGCTGTCCCCAGGGTATCACTCCGTCATCATCTTTAAGCACCGTGATAACTGCCGATGACAGGCGCGTGTTTACAGCCAATGCTTCAGGCGAATTTATGATTCGGGAGATGCCTTCAGTGCCGCTCTCGGGTGCACCGGGAGCCACGACAAACAGATATTTGTATATCAACAGCTTGTGGCATCGTTCACGTATCATGTCGGCCTTAAGTTTGCCCGACTTTATCGCAGCCATCACTGCATCAATATCCTGAGCCGGATGGAGCGGCTGCAACAATACGTCGGCACCGGCCTTCAATGCAGCCACGCAGTTGTTTTCCTTGCCTCCGGCTCCCTTCATGGCCAAAGCGTCAGTCCAGACAATGCCGCCGAACTTCAGGCGACCTTTAAGAAGATCAGACGTGACAGCATGTGACAGCGAAGCCGGCATACCCGATTTGTCAAGCACAGGCACGTCAAGATGGCCTACCATCACACCGCTCATCCCGGCCTTGATATATTCGCGGAAAGGCACAAGCTCCGTCTCGTCAAGCTGCTGGCGCGAACGGTCAAGCACAGGGAGAGCCTTATGCGAGTCAACCGAAGTGTCGCCATGCCCCGGGAAATGCTTGGCAACCGACATCACTCCGCCAGATTCAAGACCACGCGCATAGGCAAGTCCCAACTCCGCCACGCGCCGGGGATTGTCACCAAACGAACGGTAGCCTATCACGGGGTTTGCCGGGTTAGAGTTCACATCAAGCACCGGGGCAAAGTTGACGTGGATACCCATAGCACGGCACTCCCGAGCCACTTCGCGTCCATACTCTTCAATCAGCTTGGTATCCGTCACCGCTCCGAGAGCCATATTGTGGGGAAAACGCGGTGCATCGGTCACGCGCATCGCAAGACCCCACTCGCCATCGAGAGTCACCATCAGAGGCACATGTGTCAGACTCTGAGCATAGTCTATAAGCCCCTTATAGTCAGCGAGAGTACCTTTACCGAGGAGGAAGCCGCCTATCCCCTGGTTCTTGACAAGCGACGCAAGCTGACGGCGCCCGGCTTCGTCATTCTTTATGTCAAGGCGCGGAAACACCAACTGTGCCACCTGCTGGCGCAGATCAAGCGTATTGATGACCGAGTCGGCCCATGCTTCGGCAGCCGCGTAACGTGATACGGAGAAATGACCGTACTTCATGTCAGCGGCACCGACATGAGATGTAACCATCGCCAGAATAATCAGCGATAAAAGAGATGCGATATGTTTCATAGATGCAGATTAAGCAAATTTATATCAACATTATCAGTTTATCAAGGGGCGGCAGTGATGCGCGGAGTCTCGTCAGGACGCAGTTTCTTGCCCTTCAGCGGACCCTCTGATATATAGCTGATGAAATCATCATAGAGCACCCTCTCGCTCTCACCGATATGCTTCGCCCGGGTGAATGACTTGAGGTAATCGCCACCCTGTGCCAGATAGTCGATGGTAGACAATATGTACAGACGGTCATCATCAAGCGGCTTGCCATCTATGGTTACGGTGGTGCATTTGCCTGATGCAGGGTCATACTGCACGCGGACATTGTCGCTTATGCCGTCACCTCGCGGAGCAATGATGTCAAACGCCTCGCGCAAGTCCTTTCCTGATATTTCCAGGATGCTGACACGATTGTCAAACGGGAACGAGTTCATCACCTCCCCCTTGGTCAATGGGCCTTTGTCCCATCCTGACCGTATGCCGCCGACATTTATCACCGACAGCTCCACCGGTTTAGGGCTGAATTTTGCGCCGATGGCTTTTACAATGTCAGCCGAAAGGTTTCTCAGACCGTTACGGTTGATGTCAAACGAGGATGCGACAGTGCCGATGCGCACGTTCATCAACGAGTCCACACCTTGGCGGTATGGCCGCAACAATTCGGTCATAGTGCCGTCAATCTTCGCATCAAGCCTACCGGTGACAGGATACAGCTTCTCTACCGCATGCCCCGTGTCAAGGTCAAAATCTATCTGACCGAGATTTATACCCGATTTGCCTGTCTGGGTCACCAGGACGGTATCGCCAATGGCATTGACAAGACGTGCCGGGACTGACTTGGGATTGTTTTCATCAATGACAGTGTGGCTGTGGCCTCCGATTATCAGGTCAATATCCTCGGATGATTTCACCAGCTCAGGGTCAGTGACACCCTGATCGGCCATATAGCCTATGTGGGTGATTGCTACCACCTTGTCCACGCGCTCGTTATGTTTCAGATGCCACGCGGTGGAATTTGCAGCCTTCACGGCGTCAAGATATTTCAGACCTGTATAGTTATGGTCGGCAATCATGCCTTTAGGGTCAAGATTGATGCCTATGAATCCTACACGCTTGTCGCCTACCTGCTTTATGACATAGGGTTTCACAAGGCCGTCAAGAGGGGTATGGCGCAAATCGTAGTTGGTGGATATTTTCTCCGCTTTCAGCCCGCGGTACACATGGGCCAGGGAATCTATGCCGTTGTCAAACTCATGGTTGCCCATGATCTGAATGTCATAACCGAGGGCGTTCATCACTTTTTGCTCCACTTCTCCACCATACAGGGAGAAAAAAAGTGTCCCCTGCACCATGTCGCCGGCATCTATCAGCAATACGTCAGGCTCTGCCGCACGGATACTGTCAATGAGAGCCTTGCGTCTTTCCACGCCGCCCAGATTCTTGGATGTCGGGTCAATCTGCGAATGCGTGTCATTGGTATGGAGCAATACGAGCTTCTCAGCCCTCAAGGCTGAAGCCGGCATAAGCATCAGCGCGGCATAAGCTAATACGGATACGATAAGCGATGTATGTTTCATGGTATGCAATGGCTATATTGTTGAGTAATGACAAATTTAATAAACCTCGCTGAATAATCCAATTTATCAGGGGCTACATTATAAATACCGCGACAATAGCCGCCACTGCTACAGTGGCCACTCCTGTCACCACCGGCCATGTCCACGGCCTCACAATCCATATGGTCTCGCTCCTATCATTATGGGTCAACTGTTTGCCTCCAAACGGCACCAGTCTGAGCAGCATATAGATAACCGCTCCTATCAACGACCCGTATAGAGTACCCACAATGAGGTCGCCCGGATAGTGGACTCCGAGGTAAAGCCGCGTGTAACTGTGCAATACCGCCCATAGGAATATAAACCATGTGAACAACCTGCGACGGGCGACAAGTGACATGAACACAGCGAGAGCAAACGAGTTGGCGGCATGGCATGACGGGAATCCATAGTCACCTCCACGATAACCGTCCACCACATGACCCATCACCGACACCGGATTGTCGGGATTGCTCGGACGCAGACGGCAGAAATAGGGACGTATACACGATGCGATGGAATAGTCGGTGATGGCTATCACCAAACCGACACCCACGAGCAGCATCAATGCGGCAGCCGCTCGCCGTGACATAAACAATGCCGCTGCCATGGCCGCATAAAGCGGAACCCATATGAACTTGCCGGTAAGCATCATCATCAACGCATCGAAATATGAAGAATGGAATCCATTGAAAAACAGGAAAACCCTGTCATCCAAAACGAGGAGCTGCTGCAATATGTCTATTGTACACGTAAGCATTTTAGATCAGTCAATTTTTCTGATTAACAAATGAATCTATCGGCCTCTTTTAGCCGCCATATGGTCATAAAGTGTCTGCAAATAGGCCTTGATATACGGCGTCAAATCCCTTGAGCCGCATGCCGACACACTCTGCCCGATATCGGTATTGAACACTGTATGGGTTTCTTCGCCCGACGGCGAAGCCTCATACATACCTACATTGTCACTGTCGAAATATATGCCATAATGCGGAGCCCCGGCATCGAAAAGGTTATTGCCGAAATGGAAACCTCGCGACTCAAGCCCCATCATAGCCATAAGCGTAGGCGCTATATCAACCTGTGAGCCGTAGACATCAATCATACGGGGAGTTCCCTTAAGCACTCCGCCGGTCATTATGAGCGGTACGTGGTGACGGGCGCGCATATCATCAAGCTCCGCAGGATAAGCACCCCAATGGTCGGCCACCATGATGACCAGAGTATTATGCCAATCACCCGAATCCCTCAGATGGTTGACAAATGACGTAATCACGCTATCGGCATATGCAAAAGCATTGACAGACGCAGGCCACCCGGCAAAACGCGCATAGCTGTCAGGAACCTCAAATGGCTCGTGGCTGCTCGAGGTCTGTATGACGGTGAAATGCCGCAACGTGTCAGGGAAAGTCTTTATATCGGATTTCACACGGTCAAAAAGCGGCCCGTCGTGGACGCCCCATTTGCTCAACCGCTGCGATATCGGGAAATCCCTGTCGCTGACGACATGCTGGAATCCAGAGCCGACAACGAAGGCATTCATGTTGGCGAAATTGATATCGCCGCCATAATAATATGATGTGTGATAGCCCACATGACACAGCTCATGTGCTATGGAGGGCATACGCTCTATGAAGTCAGGGTGCTTCATCACGCCGGTATTGGGGGGCGAAGGAAGTCCGTTGAGTATGGCCGGCAATCCACGGTCAGTGCGGAATCCGTTAGCAAAGAAGTTGGTAAACGACAATCCGCTGCGTGCTATGGAATCTATACCCATGGCTATGGAATCGCCTCCGAGCGACGGCATCAGTTGCGACGAAAAGCTTTCCATTATGATGACATAGATATCAGGATGATGTGAAGCCATGACATCAGTCAGTGAATCAGACGCCGAGCGCACATGCAGCTCATCAAACAGAGATGCAGCTTGCCGGTCGTCAAAATAACGCCCCATGCTGTCGAAATCCACCTGATGAGTGGCTGAATACAACAGGCTGAAGGCAGGATTGATAGCCGCATGATTAAGCGACTGGTGCGGACTGTAGTAAGCGGCACTCGGATTAAGCGTAGATACGGTGAATCCTCCACGTATAGGTATAACAAGAAGCCCCATGAACAGAAGCACACCCACCGTGAGCCATGTCTTACTTTTTGTGGATACAGGCTGACCGTTTTGCTCTTGATATATTTCCCTGAATATCAGATAGATTATCAGTGTCAGGGAAAACATGACAGCCACACCGATCAATATAAACAGCCACGACACAGAGGCTACCGCAGAGGCCGGGGAGGTGGAGAAATAAAACAACGGTGTCATGTCAAGGGGGAACTTCCAGAACCCGTAGAGAGCCGTATTGAGTGTCAGCACGGATGATATAACCAGCGACGTGACAAGGAAATAGACCTGATAGGAATACCGTATGATGCGGCACCCGGTACGGAGCCATATACCCACAAGTGAAATCACAGCCGGCAGTGCCGTCAGGTAGCCGGCTACTCCCATATCCAATCTCAGGCCATGCCACATGACATCCACATAGTCACGCCACGATGCCCAGCCGTAGACCGGGGCATTGAGCAGCATGAACAGCGGCTTGGCAAGCATGAATATGAGCACATAGACCAGCCATGTGACAAAAAGCCTGATAAGTGTGCGCATCGGCAGATGGATATTATAAATATTAGTCCAAAGTTAGCTATTTATCTCCAATTTAGCTCAATATGGTGGCAAATCAAATATAACTGCACACGCATTTCAAAAAGACAGTTAAATTTGCGGCATCATAATAATACACGTTACAACCATTTTTAACGCAAACTGATGTCTGTGACAACAAAAACAGTCTAATTATTGTTAATAGATATAGTTTTTAACCTTCCAATAATTACTTATTTTCTCATCATTATTATTCAAGTTACACATTATGAAAAAGATTGTAGTCTCTCTCATCCTCGCCATCGCTGCTATCGCCGGCACACAGAAGTCTGAAGCAGTGGAGCTTACATTCAGCTACGGCGGATATACAGCCATGGACGCCTGCGGATACTATAAAGACAACTGGCACGGTGTCAACACTGCATGGGGTGCTGTAAGCGCCACCGTATATGTGCCTGTGGCCAAGAACATGATGATCGGTCCGTCATACACCATCTCTTCGGCCAGCACCAAAGGAGGCTCTAATGCAACCCACCTGCTCTACAACACCATCCTCCTCAATGGCAAGTATCAGTATTTCCGCAACTCTACTGTGAAACTCTATGCACACGTTGGTCTCGGCGTAGAAATCACACACATCTCACCCAAGTTTGCCGACAGCTACAACAAGGCCTATTTCGGATGGCAGGTATCACCAATCGGAGCTACTGTGGACCTCAACCGCAACTTCGGACTCTTCGGCGAAGTAGGTTTCGGATGCCAGGGTCTGGTACAGGTAGGTTTCAAAATCAACCTCTGATAATGGCAGTCTGACCACAAGACGATAAAACAGAGAGGGTCTGCAATCCGGTTGCAGACCCTCTCTGTTTAAATATTCGTCAGGAAAACAGCAGCACGGCCCTGTAGACGATAAAGGCCACCAGCCATGCGACCGCCGTATTGTAGACGATGGAGAAGGCTCCGTATTTCCAGCTTCCTGACTCCTTGACTATAGCCACTATCGTGGCAAGGCAGGGACAGTAGAGCAGCACGAATACCATGAAGCCCAGAGCGACTGCCGGAGTAAACGGAACTGAGCCATCAGCCTCAGGAGTGGTCAGTTTCTGTGACAAGGACACTTCGTCGGCCTCTTCATCGCCGGTATAGAGGACTCCCAGCGTTGACACCACGACCTCCTTGGCAGGGATACCGGCCACGACAGCCACAGTGGCTCTCCAAGGCCAGCCGAGAGGCTCAAACACCGGATTGACCGCCTTGCCTATCATCTCAAGGTAGCTGTCCTGATTGTCAGCCGACGAATCCTGTGATTTGAGAGGGAAATAATTGAGGGCCCATACCACTATACTGGCCAGCAGGATGATGCCGCCCATCTTGCGGAGATATTGCTGGCCCTTGGCCCATGTGTGCCGCCAGATGGCTTTACCTGTGGGCATGCGGTAAGGAGGAAGTTCCATCACAAAGGGGGTCTCGTCCTCCTTGAAATAGAACTTGCGGAGGAGCTTAGCCGTCAACATGGCGACAGCCACACCGATGCAGTAGACCAGCAGGAATATCCAGGCCGCGTGTGCGCTGAAAAATGCGCCTATGAGCAACACATAGATAGGCACACGAGCCGAACATGACATAAATGGATTAATCAATATGGTAATCAGGCGGCTCGAACGGCTCTCAATGGAGCGTGTGGCCATGATAGCAGGGACGTTGCAGCCGAAACCCATAATCATAGGTATGAACGACTTGCCATGCAGCCCTATCTTGTGCATCATATGGTCCATGATGAAGGCTGCGCGAGCCATATAACCGCTATCCTCCATAAATGATATGCACATATAGAGAATCAGTATCTGGGGCAAGAACACTATCACGCTGCCGACACCGCCGACTATGCCGTCGGCAATAAGGTCTTTAAGCGCACCGTCGGGCATATATGTGTTGAGCAGACCCGACAGCCACCCTACTCCTCCTTCAAGCCAGTCCATAGGATACTGCCCTATGGTAAATGTCAGCCAGAACATGACGAACATCAGCAGCAAGAAGAGCGGAAAGCCAAACAGCTTGTTGGTCACGAAAGCATCTATAAGCTCGGTAGACCTGGCGTTTTCACGCTCCCCCTTGACCAAAGTCTCCGCCAACGCTCCCTCTATGAATCCATATTTCTCATCGGCAATCATAGTGGATATGTCCTCGTCGGAATACTTGGCTATCTCTGCTATCTGGTCATCGCGGAGCTTGATTATCTTGTCGCCGTCAGGAAGAGCCTTGATGGTCTCATTGGCACTGGCATCGTCCTCAAGCAACTTGATGGCCATGTAACGTGGGGAGACGCTGCGCGAGATATTGGCGTCTTGCTTGAGCACGGCGGTTATAGCCTTGATGGCAGCCTCCAGATGCTTGTTGAGAGTCACGTGGACATGGCGTACATCCTTGTTATAGCCTTCAAATACCGAAATCACGGTATCAAACAGATTGTCAAGGCCGTCGCCTGTGCGCGATATGGTAGGCACGATGGGGACGCCTATCATTTCGCCGAGCATCTTGTAGTTGAGCTTGTCACCGCTGCGCTCAAGCTCGTCATACATGTTGAGAGCTATGACCATTGAGCGGTCCATGTCTATCAGTTCGGTGGTCAGATAGAGGTTTCGCTCAAGATTGCTGGCCACGACCACATTGACTATGACATCAGGCGTCTGGTCACGCAGATAATTGCGCACACAAAGCTCCTCGGGCGAATATGACGCGAGAGAATAGGTGCCCGGAAGGTCTATGATATTGATTTTGTAACCTTTATAGTCAAAATGGCCACGTTTGAGGTCAACGGTCACTCCGCTGTAATTGCCCACATGCTCGTGGGCGCCGGAAGCTACATTAAACAGCGATGTCTTGCCACAGTTAGGATTGCCCACAAGGGCCACATTGATGACATTCTGGCCCGGATGCGGAGCCATGACACTATCTGCGCTGTGGGCGAAAACGTCACTGTCAGCCGATGATGCCGAAGTACCCGATGCCTCCATAGGCTCTACTTCGACCATAGAGGCCTCGCTGCGGCGCAACGACACCTCATAATTCATTATCTTATACTTGATAGGGTCACGCATGGGTGCCTGAAGCACAGGCGTGATTACACGCCCCTTGACAAAGCCCATCTCCATCATGCGTTTGCGAAACGCTCCGTGACCCTTTATTTTGACTATTACGGCACTGTGGCCGGTAGGGAGGTCTGTTAATATCATGTGGTATATCTGTAATTACACTACAAATTTACCACCTATATAGCCATTAGGCAATACCCACAAGTAGGTATTATCAGATAGCAGCGACACGGCGTGGCACTGCAACACAGTTAAAGGTCAAGCGTAAACGGGTCCTGGTGCTCAAGGACTGGCAATCGGCGGCGGGCTTCGCGCAGAGCCTCGTGGTCAAGCGTGGCATACACTATGCCGTGTTGGTTGTCGATGGTGGATATGCACCGCCCCATGTAGTCTATCACCATCGAACTGTCCACAAGATACTCACCGCCCGGATCAGAGCCGCTACGGTTGGCTCCGACAGCATATGCCTGATTTTCTACGGCTCTGGCTCTCAGCAATATATCCCACGCCAGACGCCGTGCCTCAGGCCATGACGCCGGCAGCAACAACACCTCATATTTGCCGTCACGGTTACGCAGCCACTCGGGAAACCGCATGTCATAGCAGATGGCAAGCGCGAAATCCCATCCCATGTAGCGTATCACCGGGGGGAGCTTGTCGCCGGCCGTATATGCCTCGCCCTCGCCGCTGGGGATAAACAGATGGTGCTTGTCATAGAAAGTCTCGTCGCCTGACGGCTCTATGAAAAAAGCACGGTTATAGAACCGGGTCCGCGCCGTGTCACAGGCTATGAACGAACCGGCAATGGCGAATTTGAAAAATTTGGTCCATCGGTGCACGTCATCCATCGTATGGCCGTCATTGGTCTCGGCCAAATCCATCAGTTGCTCCTTCTTGCGCACAAAGCCGGTGGTAAATGTCTCGGGGAGCACAACCACATCGGTGTCAGGATGCACATAACGGAGCTTTTCGGCTGTAGATATGAGATTTTCCTCTTTCTGCCCCCACTTCATATCCATGGGGAGGATGGCTATTTTCATAATGTAGTGGGGTCGTCAGTTGAAAATTTATCGGGATAACGAGCCGTGAAAGGCTTGTAATAGTCCTTGATGGCCCGGATATCGGCCTGTGTGTCGCCGGTGGGGTTGAAAACGTCCTCGATAAGAATCCGTTTCGTTCCGTAGTCAAGTACGCCGAGCACCACAGGCACATCGGCATTACGGGCTATGGCGAGAAATCCCGTGTGCCAGCGGTCAGTGCGGCTGCGAGTGCCCTCGGGAGTGATGGCGAGCACCAGACGCTCGGAGGAGCGGAACCGATCGGTCAGCACCTCAACAAGCGATACTGATTTGTTTTTACGCTCCACCGGCACGCCTCCGATAGCTCGCAGGACACAGCCCAACGGAAAGAAAAACCACGAGGATTTCATCAGGAATCCGGCTCGCCGGCCCACGGAGGCATAGGCCAGTTTGCCAAGTATGAAATCCCAGTTGCTCGTATGCGGAGCCACGCATATGATACACCGGGGGAAGTCAGGAACAGTGATGCTGACCTCCCATCCTATCAACTTCAATATCAGTCCGCTGAGATTCAAGGGAATAAACGGTTAAGGACAAATATCGCAGTAGGGACATGCCATGGCACAATGTCACCAACTAAAGGAATGCACTCATCGCAGTAGGGGCATGCCATGGCATGTCTGCTGACGCAACACTCCTCATTTGCATGGCTTCAGGCGACATGCCATGGCATGTCCCTACACAATGAGGGCACTAATGACTGCTTAAGTTAGCGGCATCGCATCGGGCATGGCCCGTGCGACACTTTGGCATATTTTCTATGATGCTATTTACTTGGCGGCAGCTTTGGCTTTATTGGCCTCCTTCTGCTCGGGAGTGAGCATCTCGTTGATTTCGTTGACTATGGAGATAATCTCGTTGTTGAGCTCGCTTGAGAGTGCACCGAGAGCCTTCTTGAAGTATTTGCGACGCTCTACATTGTATTCGTGACGGTTGGCGAAGTCACGGGGAGACTTGTCAAACGACACGCTGACCTTGCTGAGAGCCGATGCCTGGGCATGGGCAACGCGCACCACCAGGTCGGTGGTCTTGTCTTTGACATCACAGGGCATATCCATAGTAGCTACCACACAGTCACAGGCGAGTCCGCCACACAGACCGTGGATCTGTTTTTTCAGTTGTCTCTTGTTCATGGTTATAAATATAATAAGTAAGTTGAATACACAAATATACGAAAAAGTTGACAGCACCGCCAAATAAATGTGACTTTGGCTGCTGCCACGTGCATCGGGTCCGGGGCATCTGCCGGAAATTTATTTTGCCCTCATGCTTTGACTGCGCGTTAATTTGCAGTAATTTTGTGCCCGGATTTATAAGGTTTCCAACATTACAAATGACAGCACACACAACGCTCCAGCGCATCAAGCCGTGGATCATGCCCATAGCGATGCTGGCAGGATGGCTACTCCACGAATATATCGGGTACATCACATTCCTCGCCCCCTACCTTATCTTCATCATGCTTCTTATTACATTCTGCAAGGTAAGGCCGGGAGAATTTCGCGTCACACGGTTTTCATGGCTGCTGCTCGCGGTGCAGTTGGCCGGATCGCTTGCCCTCTATTTCGCTCTGCTTCCCCTCGGGGGCGACTTCGCTTTAGGAGCGTTCATCTGCGTGTTCTGCCCTACCGCCACCTCCGCTCCGGTGGTGACCAACATGCTCGGAGGAAGCATCTCCAAAGTGGCTACGTATTCCATCATCAGCAATATCAGCGTGGCGTTGCTGGCTCCAGTGTTGTTTGCGCAGATGGATGCCGCCGGTGGGCGCGACATCGACATGTTTGATGCGATGTTACAGATTGCCTACAAGGTAGTTCCGCTGATTATATTGCCGCTGCCAGGTGCATTTCTGCTGATGTGGAAAGCTCCGCGCATTCACCGCACCATTGCCACACACCAGTCCCTCTCGTTCTACATCTGGGCTGTCGCGCTGTTTATCGTGGTGGGACGCGCCGTGTCATACGTAGTGACCGCTCCTTCATCGAAAATCGGCGAGATGGTAGCACTTGCCCTCATAGCCGGAGTGGCGTGCATAGCACAGTTTATGGTAGGACGGCGCATCGGGGCGCATTGCGGCGACCGCATAGCCGGCGCACAGAGCCTCGGGCAGAAAAACACCGTCCTGGCCGTATGGATGGCCATGACCTTCTTCAACCCCATCACCTCCGTAGCCCCGGCAGCCTACATAGTGTGGCAAAACACCATCAACTCCGGCCAAATCTTCTTCAAAACGCGCCGCGACCTCAAAGCCTCCCGACCCTGACACCACAAATGAAGCGGAGCGACTCTGACTGAGCCGCTCCGCTGCTTTAGTGTATTTAGTGCCGTGGTTACTTCTTGACGAAGCGGCCATTGGCTATGCCTCCGGCACCTTCTGCCCGGACGAAGTAATGGCCAGGCACGAGATTGCCGACATTAAGCGTTACAGACGAGCCGCTGACATCAAGGCTCTTGCATACCACTCCTGAGAGATCAAATGAGTATAGCTTTTCATTTCAAAGCGTTGACTGGGAATAGTCTATTTCATAGATTACCTCTCCGTTTAGTTTCTTTTCAAATGATGCTACTGCTATCAGTTCTGGGATTCCGCCTGTCCAAAATGACACTTCTTTCTTCTCTCCAACTGAGAGATTAAGAGTTGAACACAGAGATTTCGCTTCTTTTTCAGAAAGCGACTGTAGGTCTTCAAAGCTATCGCTATGTTTACCAAGATGAATTGATAATTGATTCATAACATTATTATCAGGTTTAACAAAGTCAATTTTATATCCAAGTGCATTCGCTATTTTAGCAAGAGTATCTATACCGGCCGAACATTTTCCTTGTTCAATGCGAGAGATATTAGCTGCATCTATCCCGGTTATTATGGAAAGTTGTTTTGCCTCTAATTTCATTTCGGTCCTTATTTCCTTAATTCTTGCGCCTATCCTTTTGCGATCTTCGTTGCTGAAAGTCGCAACCATAAGTGGCATAATTAGATTATGTTTTACAAACCACCAAGAAAATAATCCAAAAAGTTCGTCAAAAGAAACTATATCATATTTCTCCTTAAATAAATCATAAATCGCTCGTTTATAGTATCCTTTAACTTGCAGAGGATAAATGCTATTAAAGATCATACTTGTAGTCTCCCCCGACTCCCAAGAAATCAAGATTTCGCTTTGGTTTCGGGATTTAGGATTGAAAGCTATTGTTTGGATTTTCATAATTGAATTATTATGCCACAAAGTTAATAAACAATTACTAATTGGCAAAAAAAACAATTAGAAATTATTTCTTACGACATTAGGCAACGGGAAATAAGGCCACGTTAATGATGGGAATTATGAAAATCAACTGTATCACCAAAGACGTTATATAACGTAAAATTTCCCAATAACAAGGCAATCTACGGATAAATTCGCTACCTTTACATTGCTAACGTGTAACCGACGGATTACTATCAACTCACCTGCTATTTCAAACCGAATAAATTATGACTACGGCTGACGATATAATGGCGACACTTATGATGCTTGAGGATGATGAGCAGCGCAAGGTGCTGATGCGTTTTTTCAAGACCGGCCCCGGTGAATACGGCGAAGGCGACAGGTTTCTCGGCATCAAGGTGCCGCAGACCCGTGCGGTGGTACGCGAGGCGCGGCTGTCGGTGCCGCTTGACGAGATAACGCGGCTGCTCCACAGCGAGTGGCACGAGGCGAGGCTCTGCGGACTGCTGCTGCTCGTGGAGGAGATGAAGCCCCACCGCCAACTGCGCCCCAAAGGGAGCGAGGCTCTGCATCGGCATCGCCGGGACATCGCAGAGCATTATCTACGGCATGCGCGTCAGGCCAACAACTGGGATCTGGTGGATCTGTCATGCCCGGGCATCGTAGGCGAATGGCTGCTCACGCCGATGCCCGACGGCAGCATGCCCCGGCGCGACCTGCTTGATTCGCTGGCTGCAAGCACCGACTTGTGGGAGCAGCGCATAGCCGTAGTTTCCACACTCGCCCTGATACGCAAGGGTCAGTATGCCGACACGCTGCGCATCGCCACAACCCTCCTCTCCCACCCACATCCGCTCATCCACAAGGCCATCGGCTGGATGCTGCGCGAAATAGGCAAACGCGACATAGACACCCTGCGGCGTTATCTGTCCGAACATTACAGCGAGCTGCCACGCACATCACTCCGCTACGCCATAGAGCGCATGGAGGAGGACGAACGCCGACACTGGCTATATGGATACGGCAAACCGACGAAATGAGCTATACTAAAAAAGAGCGATGCCATCAGGCACCGCTCTTGTCATATACAAAGAGATGGTCTCTGTTACGGATTAATCGTCGAGCTTGTGGATCACGAGTCCCGAGCGGAGCTTCGGCTCAAACCAGGTGGTCTTAGGAGGCATGATGTTGCCGCTGTCGGCTATGGCCATTAGCTGATCCATGGAAACAGGATACAGGGCGAGGGCTACTGCCATCTCTCCGCTGTCAACGCGGCGTTTCAGTTCGCCGAGACCGCGGATGCCGCCTACGAAGTCGATACGCTTGTCGCTGCGGAGGTCGGTGATGCCGAGCAGGTCGCGGAGTATCAGGTCGCTCGAAATGGTCACGTCAAGCACTCCGATAGGGTCAGCGTCGTTGTAGCGACCTTCACGTGCCGTCAGCGAGTACCAACGACCGTCGAGATAGAGCGAGAAGTTATGGAGAGCCGTGGGGCGGTATTCCTCCGTCCCCTTGTCCTCCACGATAAAATCCTTGTCAAGGGCCTTGAGGAACTCAGCCGGAGACATGCCGTTGAGGTCCTTGACCACACGGTTGTAGTCGATAATCTTGAGATGAGAAGCAGGGAAAGCCACTGCAAGGAAATAGTTATATTCCTCGTCGCCTTTGTGTGACGGATTGGCCTTGGCTTTCTCGTTGCCAACGAGGGCTGCGGCAGCCGTGCGGTGGTGTCCGTCAGCGATGTAGAGATACGGAATCTTGTCAAACTCCTCGGTGACGGTAGCTATCATTTCGGGGTCGTCAATCACCCAGAAATGGTGTCCGAAGCCGTCAGGAGCAGTGAAGTCATACTCAGGTTTGCCGGCAGTCACCTTGTCAATGACAGCTTGCAGAGCCTCATTGTCGGGGAAAGCGAAAAATACCGGCTCGATGTTGGCATTGTTGACACGCACATGCTTCATGCGGTCCTCCTCCTTGTCACGGCGCGTCAGTTCGTGCTTCTTGATGCGCCCTTCCATGTAGTCATCCACATTGGCGGCTACAACGATGCCATATTGTGTGCGACCGTCCATGGTCTGCGCATATATATAATAGTGCTCCTTGTCGTCAGCGACGAGCCAGCCGTTAGACTGGAAAGCGTTGAAGTTCTCGACCGCCTTGTCATACACCCGGGGGTCATGCTCATCGGTGCCCGGGGCGAAATCGATCTCAGGCTTGATGATATGATAGAGCGAGCGCGGATTGCCTTCGGCCTCAGCTCGGGCCTCCTCGCTGTTGAGCACGTCATATGGACGCGATGCAACCTCCTCGACGAGTTCGCGGGGCGGACGTACGCCCTTAAATGGTTTTACTTTTGCCATAATGGTGATTTATTTTTTGCGTTCGATGGTCTGGCTTCGGTCAGGACCGATGGAAACTATGGTTATCGGAGTCTCGAGCTCTTTTTCAAGGAAGTCGATGTAGTCCTTGAAATTCTTGGGGAACTCGGATTCACTCTGCATCTTGGTCATATCGGTCTTCCAGCCGGGGAGAGTTACGTAGACTGGCTTGATTTCATCTTCCTCGACAGAGAAGGGGAACTGCTCTATCCTCTCGCCATTGATTTCATAGGCCACGCAAGCCTTGATTTCGTCAAAGTCGTCGAGCACATCGCTCTTCATCATGATAAGCTGAGTCACACCGTTGATCATGATGGCATATTTCAGAGCCACGAGGTCAATCCAGCCGCAACGGCGTTCGCGTCCGGTGACTGCACCGTATTCGTGACCGAGATCACGTATGCGGGCACCAGTCTCGTCATGCAGCTCTGTGGGGAACGGGCCGCTGCCTACACGTGTGCAATAAGCCTTGAAGATGCCAAACACCTCACCGATTTTGTTGGGGGCGATGCCGAGACCTGTACATGCGCCGGCACACACAGTGTTGGACGATGTCACGAATGGATAGCTGCCGAAATCCACATCGAGCAGGGTGCCCTGTGCGCCCTCGCAGAGGATGCTTTTGCCCTCACGCAGCATGTGGTTGATGACATGTTCGCTGTCTATCAGCTCGTAGGTCTTGATGTATTCGATGGCATCCATCCATTTCTGCTCCAGAGCTGCCAGCTGGTCAGCATCGGGAGTAGCGTCAAGCATAGCCAGACGCGACATGTGTCGCTCCTTGGCTGCGGCATACTTGCGGTCAAAGTCATGCAGGGTGTCGCCGAGGCGCAGTCCGTTGCGCGAGATTTTGTCGGTGTATGTCGGGCCGATGCCTTTGCCTGTGGTGCCTATTTTGCCGGCGCCTTTGGCTTTCTCGTTGGCTGCGTCGAGCAGACGATGGGTAGGCATGATGAGGTGGGCTTTCTTAGATACTTTGAGCACCTTGCGCAGGTCAACACCGCTCGCTTCGAGAGCCTCGGCCTCTTCACGGAAGAGGACCGGGTCAAGCACCACTCCGTTGCCTATGATATTGGTCTGCCCATTCTGGAAGATACCCGAAGGGATGGAGCGCAATACATACTTTTTACCCTCAAATTCAAGGGTGTGACCGGCATTGGGTCCGCCCTGGAAACGTGCTACAGCGTCGTAACGCGGTGTCAGCACGTCCACTACTTTTCCTTTGCCTTCGTCGCCCCACTGGAGCCCTAACAAAACGTCAACTTTCATTTTATCCAATGATTGTTTGGGTTGTTTTTTAATCCTGTCCGCTATGTGGCAGGGTCATTTATGAGATTGTGATATTGAATTATTCTTATGGGTGGCGTCCTTGTCCTTGGCCGCTCTCTTGCAGCGCGAACATATGCCGTCAATGCAGAGCTGATAGCTCTCGGCACTGAAACCCCAGTAACGCCGATTCATTATCTCGCGGCCTATTTCGGGCACCGACACCTCCTTGGTCTTTCCGCAGCAGCGGCAGTGGAGCTGGACCTTATGGTCGGCCGGACGGTTGACCGCATAGGCGGCGATGCCGTCGGGGGCGGCACTCTTGCGGAGGATGCCGGAATCGACCAGCAGCTTCAAAGTGCCGTAAACCGTCGTGCGGCTCACATGGAAACCGTCGGTCTCCAGCATCGCGGCAAGCTCAGGAGCCGAGAACCGCTTGCGGGCCGCAAACGCAGCATCAAGAATCCTCAGACGCTCGCCTGTACACCTCATGCCCCTGCTGCTCATATATCCGCGCAGCAGAGTTGCGGCTGTCAGGTTGTCAAGCTTACCCTTCATGCCTACAAAGATACAATTTTATGACTAATTATAAGACGCTTGTAAATAATTATGTGTAATTTTGCATCGGAATACACAGATTAAGGTACAAAATTCAATATCATAACAGCTATATATTCATAATCAGACATTATGGCACACAAGGCTCTACTTATCATCCTCGACGGATGGGGCATCGGCAACCATTCGAAAGGCGACGTGATTTTCAACACCCCCACCCCCTACTGGGACTATCTTCTCAATACATATCCCCATTCACAGCTTCAGGCAAGTGGCGAAAACGTAGGTCTGCCCGACGGACAGATGGGCAACTCGGAGGTAGGGCACCTCAATATCGGCGCAGGCCGCGTGGTGTATCAGGACCTCGTGAAAATCAACAAGGCCATAGAGGACGGCTCCATACTCAACAATCCGCAGATCGTAGAGGCATTTGACTATGCCAAGCGCACAGGCAAGGCCATGCACTTCATGGGCCTGACGAGCAACGGCGGCGTACACTCATCACTCGACCATCTCTATGCCCTCATAGACATAGTCAAGCAGAAAGGCGTAAGCAACGCCTACATACACTGCTTCATGGACGGCCGTGACACCGACCCGCGCAGCGGCAAGGGCTTCATCGAAGAGCTCACCAAGAAGTGTGAAGGCACTCCGGCTGCCATCGCATCAATAATAGGACGCTACTACGCCATGGACCGCGACAAACGCTGGGAACGCGTCAAAGTGGCTTATGACCTTCTGGTCAAAGGCGAAGGCGCCAAAGCGACCGACATGGCCGCAGCCGTCCAGGCAAGCTATGACGCTGACGTGACCGACGAGTTCATCAAGCCTATCAGCAACTCAGCCATCGACGGCACAATCAAGGAGGGAGATGTGGTAATCTTCTTCAACTATCGCAACGACCGCGCCAAAGAGCTGACCGTGGTGCTTACACAGCACGACATGCCCGAAGCCGGCATGACCACAATCCCCGGTCTGCAATATTACTGCATGACTCCCTATGACGCATCATTTACAGGCGTGCATATCATATTTGACAAAGAGAACGTCAGCAACACTCTCGCCGAATATCTTTCAAAACTTGACAAGACCCAGCTCCACATTGCCGAGACCGAGAAATATGCCCATGTGACATTCTTCTTCAACGGAGGACGCGAACAGCCCTTTGAGGGCGAGGAACGTATCCTCGTGGCATCACCCAAGGTAGCCACCTACGACCTCAAGCCCGAGATGAGCGCATATGAAGTCAAGGACAAACTCGTCGATGCAATCAAGTCACAGGAATACGACTTCATCGTTGTCAACTACGCCAACGGCGACATGGTAGGCCATACAGGCGTGTACGAAGCCATCGAAAAGGCAGTCAAGGCAGTAGACGCATGTCTCAAAGACACCGTGGAGGCCGCCAAGGAGTCAGGCTACGAGGCTATCATCATCGCCGACCACGGCAACGCCGACAACGCCATCAACGCCGACGGCACTCCCAACACAGCCCACTCACTCAATCCCGTGCCCTGCATCTATGTGACTGACAACAAGGATGCACACGTGGCCGATGGCCGTCTTGCCGACGTGGCTCCCACCATGCTCAGCATCCTCGGCGAGAAGCAGCCTGCCGAAATGACCGGCAAGAGCCTCATCGGATGATAACAGAAACCGCCCCAAAGTTGCAGATGACATTTTAAAACCGTACATTTGCACCCGTAATAACACACCGACAGCCCCATTCCGGGCTGTCAGTGTCAAAAAGGTAGGTCCGGTAGCTCAGCTGGATAGAGCATCTGCCTTCTAAGCAGACGGTCCCGCGTTCGAGTCGCGGCCGGATCACCAAAGTTAAAGCGTTGACAGCAAGCAACTTGCAGCTTGCCTCAGCGCTTTATTTGTATATCTAAGTTAACTTGGCAGGGAGCAAAAGATGTCGGCTTACATCTACTTGTTTCTACTTTGCTTCACACATTCATATTTCTCTGTTACATCTTTAAGTATGTCTTTTATTAAATCTAAATGAGAAATAATTCTATCTGCAGCACAATATAGAATGAATGCATCAATAAGTTCGTTCGGCTTCCAATAAGTTGGGCACAAATAGCGGGTCTTATGGCTATTGCCACATGACAAAATCTAAAGTAAAGTTAGGTTTGTGACTATAATCAATTGCTGTCTCGGAGATTCTTTGTAATTTTGTATTTAGGAAAAATAACGCTAATCTGAAAATGACCAGCTAATCCCAAACAAAAACATACAGCGAGAGCCGAACAAACTTTGAGAACTCCACTGTAGTCGTTACGGGCTTTGGTCAGCCTTCAGATGCTACATTGGAGTTTTCCGTTTAAATATGACCCAAGAGCAACAGGTTATTGATACATTACGCAATCAAGGAGGTTACGCCACTCTGCGTCGGCTTAACGAAGTTATGGATTTCTCTACATGGAAAACCAAAACTCCGGAAGCCAGCGTAAGAAGGATTGTGCAGATTAGCGATGCTATTTTCCGAATACAGCCAGGCTTATGGGCTCTTGAAGAATCGCGGGATAAGGTTTTGAAAAAATTCAATATCACGGAAAGCGACTCAAAAAGCATTGAGCAGTTCAATCATGCTTATTATCAAGGTCTACTCATAGAAATTGGGCATTATCGAAATTCTTCAACATACGTGCCTCCACAAGATCAACACAGATTGTTCCTTGATAAGGAATTGGGAGATATATCCGACCATAAACTTATTCCTCAATTTACGTTTGAAGAATTATTGCGTAAGGCGAGGACTGTCGATGTAATATGGTTCAACGAAAGAAATATGCCCACCCATTTCTACGAGGTAGAGCATACCACTGACATCAAAAATTCTTTATCAAAATTCTACGAACTTCAAGATTTCTTTTCCTCTTTCTATATTGTTGCCAACGGACATCGAGAAAATGAATTCAATGACAAAATAAATGCATCAATTTTCTCCCCGATAAAAAGTCGTGTCAAGTTTATTACCTATGATAAGGTCGCTTCTCTGCACTCGAACCTTTCGCAACAAGTACATTTTACCTGGTGAATTATGAATGAATATATCGTATATACAACAGAAGGTTGCACATCTGGACCAAATTCAGATTACGATATTGAGAATTGCCAAGTTTTAGGCTTCATTGAAGGTCTCTCAGAGAGAGATGCTGCAAATAGGTTATTTGAGCAACACGACTGTATCCGAAAAGCTGGATTCGTCATAGACAATACAATTGTTCGACCAATGTTAACGGTTTCCATCGCGAAAGACATCAAAACTGTTATTGATTACTTATGGACGGACGAACATAAACATTTTGTAGAGAATCATCATCCCAAAGACCATATCTTTCGAGTACTCAAAAGACTTAAAGAAAGGCTTATCTAAGAGAGTATAACTATTTAATCCGGCCACATACAAGTCATCTTTCATGCTATTACAACGGTTGTATGTTGCTTTTGGTGTTTTATCCACAACAACATATACCATGACTAATATCGAGTGATGGGGGAAATAATTGCGGATGTGGATTATTATGGGTAACTTTGCAGTCGTTTTTCAGGGCTACGGCCATTTCTAAGGTACACTAACTCTCAAATATATAATATGATAGCGGTTAACAATCTCGGAATGCAATTTGGTAAGAAAGTGTTGTTTCAGGACGTGAACATGAAGTTTACGCCGGGCAACTGCTACGGTATAATCGGTGCCAACGGTGCCGGGAAATCCACTCTGATGCGCATACTGAGCGACCAGCTCTCACCTACTCACGGCACCATCACGCAGGGTCCGGGCGAACGTATGAGCGTGCTCGAACAGGACCACTTCAAGTATGACGAGTTCACCGTCATGCAGACCGTCCTCCAGGGCCACACCGTGCTCTGGGACATCATGCAGGAAAAAGATGCCCTCTATGCCAAAGAGGATTTCTCGGATGCCGACGGTATCCGCGCCTCGGAACTTGAGGAGAAGTTTGCCGAACTCGAAGGCTGGAACGCCGAAAGCGATGCCGCCACCCTGCTGAGCGGTCTGGGCATCAAGGAGGACAAGCACTACTCGCTGATGAAGGACCTCAGCGGTAAGGAGAAGGTGCGCGTGCTGCTTGCCAAAGCCCTCTTCGGCAATCCTGACAACCTGCTGCTCGACGAGCCTACCAATGACCTTGACCTTGACACCGTGGCATGGCTTGAAGATTATCTGTCAAACTTCGAGAACACCGTGCTCGTGGTGAGCCACGACCGCCACTTCCTTGACTCGGTGTGCACACATACCATAGACATCGACTACAACAAGATGTCGCTGTTTGCCGGAAACTATTCCTACTGGTACGAGTCAAGCCAGCTCGCCCTGCGCCAGCAGCAGCAACAGAACAAGAAGGCTGAGGAGAAGCGCAAGGAACTTATGGAATTCATACAGCGATTCAGCGCCAACGTGGCCAAGTCAAAGCAGACCACCTCGCGCAAGAAGATGCTTGAAAAACTCAACATCGAGGAAATCCAGCCGTCGTCACGCCGATACCCGGGCATCATCTTCACCCCCCAGCGTGAGCCGGGCAACAAGATTCTCGAGGTCAAGGGCCTGACCGCCACCGCTGATGACGGCACACTGCTCTTCAAAGATGTCAACTTCCAGATCGAGAAGGGCGACAAGGTGGCATTCCTCAGCCACGACCCGAGAGCCATGACGGCCCTGTTTGAAATAATATCCGACAACCGCAAGCCCGACAGCGGCACATATGAATGGGGCCAGACCATCACCACCGCCTATCTGCCCCTTGACAACAGCCAGTTTTTCAACACCGACCTCAACCTCGTGGACTGGCTCTGCCAGTTCTCCAACGACTCAAGCGAAATCTACCTAAAGGGCTTCCTCGGCAAGATGCTCTTCACCGGAGAGGATACCCAGAAGAAAGCATCGGTGCTCTCAGGAGGCGAGAAGATGCGCTGCATGATAGCACGCATGATGATGAAGGATGCCAACACCCTCATCCTCGACAGCCCCACCAACCACCTCGACCTTGAGTCCATCCAGGCATTCAACAATACCCTCAAGACTTTCAAAGGCAACATCATCATGGCAAGCCATGACCACGAGTTTATCCAGACCGTGGCCAACCGCATCATCGAGCTTACACCAGGAGGCATAATCGACAAGATGATGGACTATGACGACTACATCACCGACGAGCGCGTAGCCGCTACTCGCGAAAAGCTCTATGCCGGCGCGTAATTCCGCCGGTCATACTTCGGTCTACCAGCATCTACATCTTCTCTACAAATAGCCTTTTACGAGCATAACTACCGAGAAATCAACTGATTGTCAAAGATTTATACCTTATCTTTGCAATCAGTTGATTTTTTCTAACTTTCATTACTTATTATGCTACGAAAGCTATTACTCTCCACTACCTGCCTGTCGGCGTGCATGTCACTCTCGGCCTGGGAGATAACACAAGGCGACTATGTGTTTGACATCGTCGGATACTGGACCGATGAACCGGTGGCTGAAATTGTGGCACGTGCTCCGGGATTCAATCCCACCGGCGAAGTAGTAATCCCGTCATCTGTCACCTACGAAGGCAAGACCTATCCCGTCACGGAACTCGGCAAATACTTCAACTACTACAACGAGCCGGCAGACTATCCACCTGTGTTTGCCGACCTCCCCGGACTTACATCCATAGTGCTTCCAGCCACACTGACCTACGTTTCTCCCAATGAGTTCGAGAACTGCCCGGCTCTGAAGGAATTCAAGGTCGAGAAGGGCAACGAAATTCCCAAAGGGTGCTTTAAGGACTGTCAGTCGCTCAAAGAAATCAACCTCAAGGAAACGACCCGAAAAATAGACACGGGAGCTTTCCGCAACACAGCCATAGAGACCCTCAACACTGCCGGTGCCACTGTGATAAACTTCGACTCATTTCTTGACTGCAAGAATCTCCGCAAGATAGTCATACCCCGGAATCAGGAACCTGTGGGATTTATCGGAGCTTTCTCGGGCGACGTGGACGGCACTCAACTGATTATCAACACACCGCTGCGACATTATACCACGATTGACGATCCTATGAATTACAGCAACGTGGACGTGTACACTTCAGTCAACGGAGAGGATAACAAATGGGACATATTCCTTCCGTATCCATTTGACAACGAAAAAACCGACTGGAAATCGGCCAATGTTCCGGCCCATGCAGCTTCCGACTACCAGATATACTCGGTCAAGCCGGTAAAGGAAATGTTCAGCTACTACAACGATTCCAACCAGAAAACGGCTACCGTCACCTCTCTCAACCCGATTGTATCAATCAAGGGAGTCACTATAGAGGGAGTAGCAGCGACTAAAAACGGCAATGTGTGGAGCGCACCCAAGGCCGTCATCAGCAGCAAGGACAAGATGAACGTCACCATCGACTACACTGTCAACGGGGCCAAGATGCAGACATCATACACCAAACTGTACTCTGCCGCCGCCACTGACGACATCATGATGACCGACGGCGCATCCGTATCGATCACACTCAACGGTCGTACAGCCGAATTTGGCGCAGATACCCCTTGGAGCATCTATAACCTGCAAGGGTCTGCAGTGGCGACAGGCCGCGGTGTCTCGGCCGATTGCAGCCAACTGCCCTCGGGACTTTACATCATCCGTGCGGCAGGGTCCGTCCTCAAAGTCAGACTTGACTAAAAAATGGACCGCAGAATCAAACATCACATCACAAAGGACATCATCATGACATCATATAAGCGCACATTTCTTGCCGCCATATTCACCCTCCTGCTGGGAATGGTCAACATCTATGCCGGCGATTATGTCACCCGAGGAAATTACGTGTTTGAACTCAAATCCTGGTGGGAGCCGCCGACCGCCACTATCGTGGCACGCGCTCCGGGGTTCAATCCGACCGGCGAACTTGTCATCCCGGGGACTGTCACCATCGACGGTACCACATATATTATAAACCGAATCGGCAAATACGACCTCACCGGCGACGACCTGACCGAGCCGGTATTCTCCAATCTTCCAGAGCTGACATCGGTGGTCATTTCCAATGAGCTTGAGCATCTGTCGCTCAACGAATTTATCGGCTGCCCGAACATCGCAGAATTTAAGGTCAAGAGCGGCAACAAGCGTTTCTATGCCAACAACGGCAATCTGTATGAAAACGAGGCCGACAATGCCTCCAGCCAGGTCACACCCAGTCTATTCCGCTACGCCCCGGCCAAGAAGGCGACCCGGTTTACCCTGCCGACCGACGTATTGACAATCAGAGAGGCTGCATTCGCCGACAACAAGACCCTCAAGACCATAGTCCTCTCAGGTATGCAGAGAGTGGATGCTTGCTGGCAGCTTTATAACAAGACCATCAGCGACATCGACCTCTCCGCATCAGAATATTATGACCGCGACCGCTGCAAAAACGGATTTCTCTACGTCTACTTCTTCGCATCATGGAGCACCGTCCCCCTGATTGGGCTGCAATCCGTCTGCCCCGGCGTGAAGCTTGATGCCTTCACCATACCCTCCGAAGTCGCAAGAATCTATCGGGGTGCCTTCTGCAATTCATCAATCGCCAACGTCAATCTCACATCAGGCAAATACGGACCAAACGAGGTAATCCCCGAGAACCTGTTTCGCAACTCTGACATCGAGCAGATAAGCATACCATCATCGCTCAGTAGAGAGATATCCCAATCGGCATTCCGTGAGTGCAAGAAGCTCACCTACGTTTCGGTCAAACAGCCCGAATCAGGCGAGGTGACAATCATGGACAACGCTTTCTATAACAGCACTAAACTGGCCAAGGTAATCTTCGTGTCAGGTATCCGCTCGGTGACCATCGAGGGCCATGCCTTCGAAGGCTGCAAGTCGCTCTCAACCTTCAGTCTGCCCTCGGGAGCCACCATCCCCACAATGGGCGAATATGCCTTTGCCGGATGCAAGGCTCTGACATCGTTCTCCCTGCTGCCGATAAGCGCATTCAAAACCAATGGCTCCGACCTGTATGGTTACCAGTTCGCCGGGTCTGGCCTTACCAGCGTCAACTGGCCGTCAAGCCTGACCAAAGTGCCCGAAGGATGTTTTAAGGACTGCACGTCGCTCACAAGCGTCAACTTCAAAGAGACGACCCAAACTGTATGTTCCTACGCATTCTATAATACCGGCATAGAGACACTCAACACCGTCGGAATCCAAAATGCCTGGGGCTACTCTTTCAACAACTGTGCGAAACTGCGCAAAGTCATAATACCGGCCAATCCGGAAAAGGTGAACATTAACGCTGCTTTTACTTTTGATGTCTACGGCACACAGCTCATCATCAACACTCCGCTGAAATGGTCTGCCGTCAACTGGGAAACAGCCAAATTCAGCAATGTAGACGTATATTGCTCCGTCAATAACCCCGACGACGTGTTCCTGCCCTACAAGGTAGACCACTCGCTTCCATCCCGCGAAGAATATAAATCAAACTGGAAATCCGTCAATGTACCTGCACACGCAGTACGGCTGTATGACGAATTCTCTAAACAGACTCCCAAGGAGATGTTTTCATACTATAACAATCCAACCGACAAGACAGCGACCGTGAAGTCGCTTGACCCTCTGGTCGTGATAACCGGAGTGACGATAGAGGGAGTCGCCGCCATCAGAAACGGCAATGTGTGGAGCGCGCCCAAAGCTGACATAAAGAGCAAAAACAAGATGAACGTCACCATAGAATACACCGTCAACGGAGCCAAGATGCAGACAAGCTACACCGACATCTACACCGCTGCGGCATCGTATGATGTAGCCGATGACTCATCAGCCGCCACAATCAATTGGGACGGCACGCAGGCCACCTTCTCATCCGAGGCATCGTGGAGCGTGTTTAATCTCCAAGGCACTGCAGTCATGAGTGGCCACAGCCACTCAGCCGACCTCAGCACTCTGCCCACGGGTATGTATATCATCCGCGCCGGAGCATCGTCCCTCAAAATCCACCGTCAGCAATAAACGCATCGGAAGTCTCATATCAACCAAGGACACATAACAATGACAACATATAAAAGACTACTGGCTCTGCTTGTCATCATCCTGTCGACGACAGGGGCGACCTATGCTGACAGATATGTAACAAACGGCAATTACGTGTACGAGATTGTCAAATACTACGACCACGACGAAGAGGAAGCCATAATCATGGCCCGCGCTCCCGGCTTTAATCCTTCAGGCGAAATCGTCATCCCCGGGACTGTCACCATCGACGGCAAGACCTACCAGGTGACACATCTTGGCGACTATTTCAACTACTACAACACTCTCCCCGACTTTCCTCCTGTATTTTCAGATCGGCCGGGACTTACCTCCGTCATCTTCCCGAAAGAGATGACCCGGTATTCACCCAACGAGTTTGAAAACTGTCCCGCCCTCGGCTCGTTCAGGGTCGACAAGCGCAACCCTGCATACTTCTCACGTGACGGCATACTCTATGGCCGTGACAATACACAGCTGTATCTGGTGCGCATCCCGCCGGCCATGAAGCTGACATCATTCGCGCTGCCGTCAGACATCAGAGGGGTGCAGGAATATGCGTTTGCCGGCAACACGACCCTTAAGACCGTCATTCTTGAGGGGGAGCAGGGCTTAGGCGCGTGCTGGCAGCTCGGCAACAAGTCCATCACTGACATAGATGTTTCAAAGAGCACACGCTATGACACTAAGCGGAGTAAAAACGGGTTTCTGTTTCATAACGGCTCATCAATACAGGCACTGATGAGCGTCGCCCCGGGCGTGGCGATGGAATCATACACGATGCCTACGGACATAAACAGCATTGTCGACGGCGCATTCGCCAATTCGTCAATCAGACATGTCATCCTCGGTGACAATCTGAATTCGGGTATACTTGCGGCCCTCTTTCAGGGTGCGGACATACAAACTATAACCATCCCTGCGACTATGAGTCACGACATAGGTTTCGGAGCATTCAGAGGCTGCAAAACCCTCACATCCGTGACCCTCAAGGCTCATACTGCGGACGCGACCGAAATCTCGCCGTACGCATTCAGCAAATGCGACAGGTTGGCCAAAGTCACAGTCGAGTCAAAGAACCCTCTGACCATCTCGCGATATGCGTTTACAGACTGCCCGGTCCTCTCGGAAGTCTCAATCCCCGACGGAACCAAGATACCGGAAATCGGGAAATACGCATTCGCCGGATGTAAAGCTCTCGGTAAATTTTCGCTCCTTAACGTAAAGGAGATGTCACGCGAAGGTTACCAGTTTGCCGGGACAGGTCTGACCAAAGTCAACTGGCCATCGTCACTCATCGACATCCCCGAAGGGTGTTTCAAGGTCTGCACATCGCTTAAGGAGGTCAATCTCAAGGAGACAACCGACGTGATAGGGCTGTATGCGTTCCACAACACAGCCATCGAGACACTCAATCTGGCAGGAACCAGACTCGCCTGCGACTCATCATTTACCGACTGCTTGCAACTACGCAAGATTGTGATTCCTGCCAATCCCGAACTCGTCAGCATCGCAGGCGCATTCTCATGCGATGTCGCGGGGACACAGCTCATCATCAATACGCCGCTCTCCCATGCGGCGCAAAGCGGTGACCCGATGAAATTCGGCAATGTCGATGCCTACACCTCGGTCAACGACGAGTATGAAGCATTTCTCCCCTACGTATTTGATGCCGCCGTAAGCAGCGACGAGAGGAGGCGGAGCAACTGGCGGTCAGTCAACGTGCCGGCACACGCATCCGCTTATTATGAGAAATACTCCGTCAAGCCGGTCGCTGAGATGTTCAGTTACTACAACGACCCGGCCAAGAAAACAGCGACCGTCATCTCTCTCAATTCACTCGTCTCAATCAAGGGAGTGACCATCGAGGAAGTTGCAGCCACACAGAACGGCAACGTGTGGAGCGCACCCAAGGCAGTCATCAGTGGCAAGGACAAGATGAACGTCACCATCGATTACACCGTCAACGGAGCCAAGATGCAGACCACATATACCGAAGTATATTCCGCGGCATCTACCGATGACATGACTATGTCAGATGACTCAGCGGTTTCAATCACCCTCAATGGTCGCACAGCCGACTTCGGCACAGACACAGCATGGACGGTCTACACTCTCCAAGGTGGGTCAGTGGCTTCAGGCAGCGGACGCTTAGCCGATGTCGGCAATCTCCCGGCCGGCATGTACGTCATACGCGCCGGAGGCTCTGCCCTCAAAACGATTCTCAAATAGGCCATAAAGATGTATCGAAAAAAATTGGGATAGTGTCGCAGAATTTTCCTAAATTCACGTTGAAAATGTAGGAATATGCCACTAACTTAAGGAATGCACACATCGTAGTAGGGACATGCCATGGCATGTCTGCT
>ERZ1027217.81-NODE-81-length-55154-cov-11.578087_pt1 | contig 55154 bp, 46 predicted proteins | sample MGYA00519268_ERZ1027217 | MGnify/ENA primary metagenome ERZ1027217 (study PRJEB26926, sample SAMN06164537) | human gut metagenome | biome: ENVO:00009003; feature: ENVO:2100002; material: ENVO:00002003 | host: Homo sapiens | place: USA | collected 2012 ...
CGTGGAACAACCGGTAATCCGGTATGTCCACGCGGCACGTCGTGTCACTTATATGCGTCAGTCATATCCTGTCTATCGGTCGCACTGAGCGGCCAATGACAGTATGTGGCAGGTCTGTACAGCCGCTATTGCGGCCGTCTCTGTGCGTAGGCGGTTGGGTCCGAGAGTTATCGGGAGAAAACCGGATTCTACGGCAGCGGTGATTTCTTTGGGTGAGAAATCGCCTTCCGGACCTATGAGTATCGTGGCAGACCCGAGAGGTGTATAGCGGCATGCAAGCTCCAGACGATGATATATGTCATCGCAGTAGGCTATGAATTTCTGGCCGTCAAGTTGTTGCGCCAAAAAATCCGATATGGGAGTGATTTCGTCAATGCGAGGCAATACAGCTTTCAGCGATTGCTTCATGGCAGCGATTGCAACTTTTTCAAGGCGCTCGGTCTTGATTTCTTTTCGTTCGGAGTGCTCACAACGTAGTGGCACGATGCGGTTGATGCCGATTTCGGTCAGCTTCTCTACCATCCATTCCATACGGTCCATAGATTTGGTAGGGGCCACAGCCACAGTTATATCATAGCTCCATGGCAATGGCATCTCACGCTTCTCTATGATTTCCAGAGCGGCCTTCTTGGGATGCGCTGCTACGAGTCGGCAGTCAAAAGCGTGTCCGCGGCCGTCAATGACCTGCAGTGTGTCGCCTTCATGCATACGCAGAACTCTGACGGCATGATTGGAATCGCTCTCGGGAAGCACCGGGAGCGATTCTATATCCGGACAATAGAACTGTATCATCTTTGATTGGTGGTATGAACTAAGCTTCTTCTACATAACCGTCAGGCGCGCTTTCGGTCAGTCGTGTTGCGGGGGTCGCATTCGCTGTTTTGCTGTGGTCCTTGAATATCAACACAAATGCCACAGCCACGGCCAGTGCGAAGCCTGAGAATATAAGCCATGTTGCTGTCCAGTCGCCCAAGAGGTAGCTGACACCGTCAACTTCTGTCCATTTGCAGAAATGGTCTACTACGGCTCCGGCGCTAAGTGTTCCCACCGTAGCTCCGATACCGTTGGTCATAAGCATGAACAGTCCCTGCGCCGAGGCCTGGATAGACTTGTCAGTCTCTTGCTCGACAAACAGGGCCCCGGAGACATTAAAGAAGTCAAATGCCACACCGTAGACAATCATCGAGAGTATGAAAAGCATGACGCCCGGCATATCCGGGTTGCCCAGACCGAAGAATCCGAATCTCAATACCCATGCCAACATGGCGATAAGCATAACTTTCTTGATGCCGAATCGTTTCAAGAAAAACGGTATCATCAATATGCACAGAGCCTCGCTTATCTGCGACAGCGATGTCAGCAGGGTGGCATTGTTGGCGGCAAAGGTGTCAGCAAATCCCGACCCCTTGAAGCTTGTGATGAATGGCCCTGCATATCCGTTTGTGACTTGCAGACACATGCCCAAGAGCATGGAAAATATGAAGAATATGGCCATCTTCTTGACTTTAAACAGCTTGAAGGCATTCAGACCAAGTGTCTCGGCAATGCTGCGGTTGGTGGCTGCCCCCTTGGAAATCAGGCATTCGGGCAGAGAGAAGCAGTATGCTCCCAAAATCAAGCCCAATCCGCCGGACACAAACAGCTGCATATACGTGTATTGGAATCTGAGAGGATGGGCCGACAGCGAGAACGACAGCCCTTCGCCGGGAGTCCATGTGGCACAGTTGACAAACCACATGGTGGCTATGAAACCTACAGTGCCGAAGACACGTATCGGCGGAAAATCCTTGATGGTGTCATAGCCGTGGCTTTTCAGCACCGAGAACGCTACCGTGTTGCTTAGGGCAATCGTCGGCATGTAGAACGCAACACTTAACGTGTACATCGTGACGAAGAGCGAAGCATCGGGGTATGTGCCCCTTTCCATGGCGCAATGTCCGAGCCACCAGCATGACAGCATGAACGCTCCGGCCACAATCTGGCAGATGCCGAGCAGACGCTGAGGCTGTATCCAGCGGTCGGCGACGATGCCCATAAGCGTCGGCATGAATATGGATACTATGCCTTGTATGGCATAAAACCAGGCTATAAGATGTCCCATGCCGGCACTTCCGAGATAATTGCCGACACTGGTCAGGTAAGCTCCCCACACAGCAAATTGCAGGAAGTTCATAACGATAAGTCGCAGTTTTATGTTCTTCATGTTTCGTTAAGGTATATGGATTAGATTATTATAGTCTGATGAAGGTGATGATTATTCATTGGATTTCTTACGCTTTATGATGGCACTGATTTTCGCGGCCTCCTCGTAAGCCTCCTTGCTTATCAGGTCGGCAAGCATTTTTTCAAGCTCTTCTATGGCGTAATTTTCAATCTTGGGATTTGTAGGATGTGTCAGAGGGGTCATGTCCTCCTCGGGTTCTACAGTCTCGGTATCGTTTGCCGCGCCGTCATCGGTGTCTTGGCGCATGGGATCGTTTTCCATGACGAAGCCGGCTTCCTCGAGGATTTCACGGGTGGTATATATGGGCGACTTGGTGCGCATAGCTATGGCTATGGCATCGCTGGTACGCGCTTCAAGCACTATCTCGCGCTCTCCGTCGGTAAATGTAAGTTCGCTTGAAAACAGTCCGTCCTCAAATCTGTTGATATACACCTCTTTGAGCGTGATTCCGAATCCGTGTGCGAAACTCACAAACAGGTCATGGGTCAATGGTCGTGGCGGTATGGCACCCTCCATCTTCATGGCGACGGACTGTGCTTCCGGAGCTCCTATGATAATCGGAAGCTTGACAGGTCCGTTGACCTCCGACAGAATCAAGGCATAGGCTCCGGTCTGTATCTGGCTGTATGACAGGCCCATTACGCGCATTGCTACTCGTTTGCTCATATCCAGTCTATATTTATATCTTGCGTCCTGTTATTATGGCACTTCCGTAACACAGGTCTCCATTGGAATCATATATCACTGCAAACTGTCCGGGGGCTATTCCTTGAACGGGCGTGTCGCTCTCGATGATATATTCTCCTGGCGAGAGGCGCGTCAGTTTGGCATTGAATCGCTCTGGTGAATGCCTGTTTTTAAACATTATATCCACTGCGTCACACCGGTCGGGCCACGGGTCGCGCGTTATCCAGTGCATCTCGTCGACATGTAGCGTGTTGCCGTATTGGAGTGGGGTGTCATATCCGCGTGACACATAGATGACGTTGTCACGCACATTCTTCTTCACCACATACCATGGGCCTCCGCTCAGTCCGAGTCCTTTGCGCTGACCTATGGTGTGGAACCAGTAGCCGTGGTGCTCGCCGATTTTGTGGCCGTTGCTGATGTCGATGATAGCGCCTTTCTTCTCGCCGAGGTGACGGCGTATAAAGTCGTTGTAGTTTATTTTGCCGAGGAAGCATATGCCCTGGCTGTCAGGACGGTAGGCGTTGGGGAGCTTTTGTTCGATGGCGATTTCCCGGACACGTGCCTTGGGCATAGACCCCAATGGGAAGGTCAGATGCCTGAGCTGGTCATAGGTGATGCGGGCCAGAAAATCAGTCTGGTCTTTGACCGGATCCACTGCCGTGGTCAGGTATTTCAGACCGTCAATCTCGGTCGTGCCGGCGTAATGTCCTGTAGCTGTCAGATCGAATTCATGTCCGTAACGCTGCTCGAAATATCCGAATTTTATCATGCGGTTGCACATCATGTCGGGGTTGGGGGTCAATCCCTTCTTGACCGTATCAAGTGCATACTGCATGACGTTCTCCCAATATTCGTCATGGAGAGATACGACTTCCAGCGGCAGACCGTAACGACGGGCTATCAGAGTACACATCTCTATGTCCTCTTCGGCCGAGCAGTCACCTTCTCCGTTATCATTGCCTATCTTTATGTAGAACAGGTGCAGGTCATGTCCCTGCTCACGCAGACAGTGTACTGCCACAGCAGAGTCTACTCCTCCTGATATGAGTGCGGCTATTTTCATTGCTGGGTGTTGTTGGTGCTGTCTGTGGTGGTTGCGGCCTTATATGGTTCGGTGGAGACTTCCTGGGCGGCTTTGAGATTGCGAAGCCTGGAGAATATGGCGAGAATCTCGTCGACAGGCATGTTCTTGTCTATGATATATCCCTGGCCGGTAAGAAGGTAGAAACATGGCTGTGTGCGCAGGTCATATATCAGGTCTGCATCAGGATTGGCTCCGATGCTCCATGTCGTGGGAAAACGGGAGGACATACGCTTGAAGTCGTCGTCCATCTCGCCCGGATATACGCTTATGATTTTGACTATGCCGGCGTTGATGAGGCGTGAGGTCAGGTAATCGGCGTCAAGTTTCATGCGTGCGGCGTTACACCCTGTGCAATCGGGGTCGTTGAAAAACAATACCTGATATGTCAGGTTTTCATCAGGGGTGTAAACGGTGGACGTTGAGCCGTCGGTCAGCGTCATCTCCGGATTGGGTGCGATGGCGCCGGGACGGTTGTTTTGCAGTATTGACGCTATGCGCTGCATTCTCAGCCGTGTGCCTTCCTCTACTTTCTTGTTCTTACCGGCTGCGGCAGCAAAGGGCAGCATCAGTTCATCGCTCCAGAAAGCTGCCGAGTCGCTGTAGAGCATCGCTTGAGCTGTCTCGGCCATAAATGCCAGGTCTTTAGGCTGCTTGGCGAGGCGTCCTAACAGGGACTCTATTGATTGTGCCGCTACCTCACGCTTGGCGTGGGGCATCATGGCGAAATAGTCACCGAGAGCTGCCTTGACATTCTGGCGGTTGCTGAATATGCGTTTCATGTCAGCTTTGTCCCAGAAGTGTGTGACATAGTAGTCGGCGCGCCCTGTCAGCGAGGATATTGTGTCGGGCACCGTAGGATAGGGGAACGGTGGTGCCGCATGCACGGCAGGATTCATGCAGGAAATCAAGGCGGCTATGGCTGCCGCAAGTATCATGGGGCGTTTCAGGTTGATGTGCATTGTGCTTCAGTAGAAATTGTATATAATACAAATTTACAAATCTCCGTGCAGATAACAAAAAGACACCGCCGGAAATTTCATCATGGTTTCCGGCGGTGTCGGGTAAAGTTCGTTTATCTGAGGCGTTTAACGGCCAGATGTGCGGATCTTGTCACGCATGCGCTGGTTGAAGTCGTTTTTACCCATCAGGTCTTCGAGTGTCAGGTGCATGCGGTAACGCCAGTAGTGACGTGGATTGGCCGGCACGTTGATTTGCTCGTCGCGGGGATTGTCGCGGCGGATGTCGCCGTCAATCGACAGCCAGTCCTGCAGAGGCAGTATGCAGAGCATTGAGGGTGATGCCAGGTGGTTGGTGACGATTTTGTCGCATACCCAAGGTTCGGCATAATACGGTGCGAGACCGGGTTCGCCGAGCACGTGGTTGAAGTAGTCCTGGGTCTTCTCACGGTCTTCTTCCCACCACTGGCGTATGCCTCCCATATCGTGGGTGGATGTGGTGCAGACAGAGTAGTAGGGATAGCTCCATGTGTTGCCGAATTTGGTCTTCGGGTCTTTGGACATGCGCTGTATCTCCAGAGTAAGTATCTCGAGCTGGCTCATTACAGCTGATACACAGTCAGGCACCATGCCGAGGTCTTCGGCGCAGCAGAGCATGCTTGTTGCATTGACCAGCGGAGGCAGTTTCCACATCGCTTTGCCATACCAGAAGTCATTGTGACGGTGGTAGTAGAAATCGTTGTAGAGGCGGTTGAAGCACCACTTCTCATAGTCGGTCAGTGAGCGGTAGATATAAGTGAAGTGTGCCGAGATGCGCGGATGGTACTTGCCCTTTTCGTAGGGATCTTCGATGAAGAGGACTTCGTCGATAAGGCCGAGAAGCGCGTTGCAGAGCTTGTCGTTTTTGTCGTTCTTGTCCTGGGTGGCGAAATATTCGGCGACTTTTCTTTGTGTATCAAACTCTGGTTTGAGTTTGTAGCGTCCGTAGCCGGCATCCACGAGGAAGCGTTCACGGGCTTCGTCAGTGTATTCACCGAAGAAGTCGCCAATGAAATAGTCCATGATATACGGAGTGGTCTGGAGGTCTACATCAAGCCAGAAGTCGTAGTTGTATTTCAGCTCATCGGGGCTGAATGGGAGTGCCGGATTGAAATAGCCGAGCAGACCATGTATGGCATCCATGGGTATCTGCCATATGCGGAAGAAGCCGAGCACATGGTCTATGCGGTATGCGTCGAAATACTCAGCCATCTTGCCGAAACGGGCTTTCCACCATGCAAAACCGTCAAGGTTCATCTCTTCCCAATTGTAGGTGGGCAGACCCCAGTTCTGGCCGAGCACGGAGAAGTCATCCGGCGGAGCACCTGCTTGACAGTCAAGGTTAAACAGACGATGGTTAGACCACGCATCAGCACTTATGCGTGAGATGCCGATGGGCACGTCGCCCTTGAGAGCCACGCCGCGGTCATGGGCATAGTCAATGACTTCATGCATCTGTTTGTCAAGGAAGTACTGGATGTAATATACATAGTTGATGCGGTCGGGATTCTCGGCTACAAAGCGGTCAAGCTTTTCCTGAGTGTATTCGGCATATTCACCCCATTTTGACATGTCACCTGTGCCGTTGATGTCACGCAAAGCGCAGAATGCAGCATAAGGCTTGAGCCAATGTTCATTGCGACCGACAAATTCCTTGAAATCGTCACGTTCCATCACCGCAGCTCCGTCTTGGGCAAAGAGTTCGTGGGTGAATTCGATTTTTGCATTGTTGACACGCTCGTAGTCTACCTCCGGCAGCTGGTTGAGCTCGCGTCCGAGGTTGTCAAAGTATTCCTGACGGTTCTGATCATTGAGACGGCCCATAGCCGGCAGATGCAGATACATCGGATGGAGGGCAAATGATGAGTTGGCTTTATAGGGATAAGAGTCGACCCATGTCCATGTCATCGTGGTGTCGTTGATGGGGAGGAGCTGGATGAACTTCTGGCCTGTCTCCACTGCCCAGTCTACCATCTTCTTGAGGTCAAGGAACTCGCCGACACCGAAGTCGTCGTTGGTGCGCAGGGAGAACACGGGGATGGCTACGCCGGCTCCGCGCCAGGGGGCGAGGGGATTGACAAAGCGCATGCCCGACACTACCAGCACTTCGTTTTTCTGCGCCGGTACGATGTCGAAACGGCGGTTGTCGCCGCCTTCCCATGCCACAAGTTCATGGCTGTCTTTTTTGAGGATGACAAACTTATATTCAGAGGGGATGTCGAGAGCCTTGATTTCGATGTTTGCTTCCCATTCGGGGAAATTTGCATCGTTCATCACGATGGCTTTCGATACGTCCCAGTTGCCGAGTCCTTCGCATGCTCCGCCTATGGCGAGCACTTCGTCTTCCTGTACCATGGGGGCAGAGACACGTATGTTGACTATGCCGGTCTTGGGTGTGAGAGGCTGCTCGAGCTCATGGCGCTTGCAGATACAGTTGGTAAACGCCTGGGAATAGTAGGGCTTGTCCCAGGGCTGATCCTGCCAGCGATCAAAAATCTCGAATGTCTTGGCTGCGCGGCCACGTACGAAGCGGTGCTTTGTACCCCATTCGTGTCTGGTGTATCCGTTTTCATGGCGCACGATGTAGAAGTAGTTGAACGACGGAGTAGCGTCTTCAACTTCGATTACTGTCGACCAGTGTTCGGCTCCTTCAAGGTCAAGCTTCACTGCTTTGGCCTCGTCATTGGCACCGAGGGCTTCAATGTCTCCGCACAGATACACTGACTCGCCCCAATTGGTACGATAGTCGATATTGAACGAAAGCTTCATGTGGTAATTGAATATAAGTTTTTTATGGTTTGAGTAAATTTTCTGTTTAATGGGCTAAAGTTAATAATATTTCCGCAAATGAGACACCCTGCCGTGCCAAAAAAAGCACAACAGGGTGTCAGAATCAGGTCAAAACCGCGGTTTTAGACGGTCGGCGACGTTTCGGTCAGCGTTTAGCCGCATTTTGAGGTGCCGCACGAGGTGCATATCAGGCATCCTTCCTGATATACGAGGGTCTCGTTGCCGCAGTGGGGGCATTTCTGTCCGGATGCCTTGGTGCCGTCGGGCAGATAGCGTTTGAGGGCGCGTTCCACTCCCATCTTCCATGTGTTGATGCTCTGGGAATTCAGCTCGAGACCTCCGACGAGTTTGAGCACCTGGTCGATGGGCATGCCGTAGCGGAGCACTCCCGAGATGAGCTTGGCGTAGTTCCAGTACTCGGGGTTGAACTTGTCGCTAAGGCCTTCGATGGTGGTCTTGTAGCCTCGTTTGTTGATAAACTGGAAGTCGTAGCGCTTGACACCGTTTTCGTCCACGGCGCGTATGATTTTGCCTCGTGTGACCGATTTGGGGCAGAATATGCCGTCTTCGTCATCGGCCAGACCGGTGAAGATTTCATAGGGCTTTCCGTCCATGAGACCTACGAAGGCGATCCATTTCTCTTTGTTGTTCTGGAAGCGGACCACGTCGGCCTCGAGTTCGGCCGGACGCTTGTGGGCGTGGGGCACGAGGGTCTGGGCCTGTGGCTCGGGCTTCTTTTCCATGGCCACGAGCACGCCTGAGCGGCATCCGTCGCGATAGACTGTACAGCCCTTGCAGCCGCATTTCCATGCCTCAAGATAGAGGTTGGCCACGAGTTCTTCCGACACATCGGCCGGGAGGTTGATGGTGACGGAGATGGAGTGGTCGACCCACTTCTGCACACGTCCCTGCATCCTGACCTTCTCGAGCCAGTCCACATCGTTGGCTGTGGCCTTGTAGTAGGGCGACTGCTTGACGAGGTTGTCGATTTCCTCCTGTGTGTAGTCCTGCTTGACTTCTATGCCGTTGATGCGCATCCAGTCAACGAATTTCGGATGGTACACGATGTATTCCTCAAATGCGTCGCCTGTTTCGTCGGTATAGTCCACACGGGCATTGACATCGCTGGGGTTGACTTTGCGACGGCGTTTGTAGACGGGCATGAACACCGGCTCGATGCCGGAGGTGGTGCGGGTCATCAGGCTGACGGTGCCGGTGGGGGCTATGGTCAGACAGGCTATGTTGCGGCGGCCGTGCTGCATCATGCGGTCATAGATGGACGGGTCGGCCTCGCGTATGCGGTTGATAAACGGATTGGCTGCTTCGCGGCCGGCATCGTATATCTCAAAGGCTCCGCGCTCGGCTGCAAGGTCGACTGACGAGCTGTAGGCCGCGAGAGTCAGGGTGCGGTGCACTGATTCGGAGAACGATGTGGCATCTTCGGTGCCGTAACGCAGCCCCATGGCGGCGAGCATGTCGCCCTCGCCGGTGGTGCCTACGCCTGTGCGTCGGCCTTTGAGGGTCTTGGTGCGTATCTTCTGCCATAGATGTTTTTCGGTCTGCTTGACCTCCTCGGTCTCGGGGTCGGTCTCTATCTTGGCGAGGATGGCATCGATTTTCTCCATCTCCAGGTCGATGATGTCGTCCATGATGCGCTGCGCCTTGCCCACGTGCTGCTTGAAAAGGTCAAAATTAAACTCGGCCTGGGCGGTGAAAGGATTCTTGACGTAGCTGTAGAGATTGATGGCGAGCAGACGGCAGCTGTCATAGGGGCAGAGGGGTATCTCGCCGCACGGATTGGTGGATATGGTGCGGAAGCCGAGGTCGGCGTAGCAGTCGGGTACTGATTCGCGCGTTATGGTGTCCCAAAAGAGCACACCGGGCTCTGCGCTCTGCCATGCGTTGTGGATTATCTTTTCCCAGAGGCGGCGTGCGTCTATCTCTTTGATCATCTTGGGGTCGTCGGAATCTACGGGAAACTGCTGCACGTATTTGCCGCCGTCCATGGCCGCCTGCATGAATTTGTCGTCGATGCGCACCGATACGTTGGCTCCGGTGATTTTGCCGGTCTCCATCTTGGCGTCGATGAAGTCCTCGCTTTCGGGGTGCTTGATTGACACTGAGAGCATCAGTGCTCCGCGGCGTCCGTCCTGTGCTACCTCGCGTGTGGAGTTGCTGTAACGCTCCATAAAGGGCACTATGCCTGTAGATGTCAGTGCCGAGTTCTTGACGGCGGTGCCTTTGGGACGGATGTGGCTCAGGTCATGGCCCACGCCGCCGCGCCGCTTCATCAGCTGCACCTGCTCCTCGTCTATCTTGATGATGCCGCCGTAGCTGTCGGGGGTGCCGTCAAGGCCTATCACGAAGCAGTTGCTCAGCGATCCTACCTGAAATGTGTTGCCTATGCCGCTCATAGGGCTGCCCTGCGGCACTATGTAGCGGAAATTGTCAAGCAGACCATACACTTCTTCTTCGCTCATCGGATTGGGATAGTTGCGCTCGATGCGGGCTATCTCCGATGCGATGCGGTGGTGCATGTCCGATGGGTCTTTTTCATACAGGTTGCCGGCACTGTCTTTCAGGGCGTATTTGTTGACCCACACTGTAGCTGCGAGGTCATCGTCCTTAAAGTACTCCTTTGATGCTTCAAGAGCCTCGTCATATGTGTAGGTCTTGCGTTGCTGTGGTGTCTCCATCTGGTAAGTTTTCAAGTAAGGAAAAAGGTAAAAGTTTTCTGAAAGTGCAAATTTTCAAATTATTTCCTTATCCTCAAAATTTCCAAAAAGAAAACCGCCGGCGATGTTAATAACTTCCTGCCTCCCCTCCATCATCCACCCCTCTGACTTTTGATCAGACCTTCGGCGCGTAGCAGAGCCTGATTATAGCCGGTAGGGGACGGCGAGCACCCTGTCAGCAGCAGTCCGAGGACTATGATGGAGATTATGATGCGCATGTGTCGGGGGGAGATGTGACAGATCGGTAGGGGTGTGATGCCGTGAGCGATATGCTCCATGACATTAATTTAACGTTGACGTGGCCGTTTTTATTGCCGTTTGACGGCTTGTAGAGGGTGAAGATGAGGGCACAGCGAAATTATTTGGAGGTGTAGGGGATAAGTGTTATCTTCGCAGTGGGTTTAACAGCGTTAACATAACGTGTTAACAAAATCGGATATGTCGGTGTTATTACAGCGAATAAATATCCCCTCAGAGACAATCATGATACTATGGACGAACTGACTGATATTTTCAACGAGATACTGCGACAGGCCGGAAGCGTAGATATCGCCGAGGCCGAGTTCAAGCGACAGATCAACGAGGATGCAGCCCTCAAGGAGAGATACCGCGAATGGTGCCGCGAGGTCGGCAGCAGCGAGAAGCGCGGTTTTTTGGACTATTGCGACGAATACCTTGACTCGCAGGATGACATCTGGCAGACCCTCAATGACTATGACAATGAATGAAGCCACGCCCGGCAATCATGCGCGCCGTCTCCCGGCCGAATGGGAGGACTCGGAGGCGGTTATGATAGCATGGCCCCATGCTGATACCGACTGGGCCTATATGCTTGCGGAGGTTACGGAAACATATGTGGAGATAGCCCGGAGCATCATAGCCAGCGGCGTGACTCTTGTGGTCGTTGCCCCCGATGTCTCGCTCCCCAAGCGTTATCTTGACAAGTACGACAGGCCGCATCGTCCCATAATATATTGTGAGATTCCGACCAACGATACGTGGGCACGGGATTTCGGACCGATCACGGTAGAGGTGGACGGAGTCGGGAAACTTCCTCTGGATTTTACATTCAACGGCTGGGGCATGAAATTTGCCGCTGACAAGGATAATCTGATTACATCAGCAGCCGCTGATATGGGCATCTTCAGCAACCGTCCCGAGTGCCGCCGTATGGTGGTGCTTGAAGGTGGTTCGATAGAAAGTGACGGCAAGGGCACCATTATGACCACTTCGGAGTGTCTGCTGTCGCCTAACCGCAATCCATGGATGACCAAAGAGAATCTCGAGCGGTATTTGCTGGATGCTTTTGGCGCGGACAGGATGCTCTGGATTGACCATGGCTATCTTGCCGGAGACGATACCGACAGCCATATAGATACGCTGGCTCGCCTGGCGCCCGACGATACCATAGTCTATGTCGCTGCCCCGGATGATGAGGCCGATGAACACTACGAGGCTTTGAAGCGTATGGAAGAGCAGCTCAAGACGCTGCGCACTGCCGATGGTATGCCTTATAACCTTGTCGGGCTCCCTATGGCTGATGCGCGGTATGATGAGGATGGCGACAGATTGCCGGCCACATATGCCAACTATCTCGTGGTCAACGACACGATACTCATGCCGTCGTACCGCTCACCTCGCAAAGACCTGCTGGCGGCACAGATGATGCAGGTGGCTTATCCCGGACATAAGGTGGTGCAGATTGACTGCTCGCCGCTTATCAAGCAGCACGGATCCCTCCACTGTGTCACTATGCAGCTGCCTCGCGGCACGCTGGCCGTCATTTGACCGACAATAACAACCATCTGATTTCAACATGGAAAAAGATTCGAAAATATACGTGGCCGGACATCGCGGCATGGTAGGCTCGGCGATAGTGCGCGAGCTTCAGCGTCAGGGCTATCACAATATAATCACCCGTACACACAGCGAGCTTGACCTTATAAACCAGCAGGCAGTCAATGATTTCTTTGCTGCCGAGAAGCCTGAATATGTATTTTTGGCAGCGGCAAAGGTCGGTGGCATCCAGGCAAACGCCTCGGCTCTGGCCGACTTCATGTATGACAACATGATGCTGGAGATGAATGTCATCCATGCGGCTTGGCGTAACGGTGTGAAGAAGCTGGAGTTTCTCGGCTCGTCGTGCATATATCCACGCATGGCTCCCCAGCCCATGCCGGAGTCGTGTCTGCTGACATCTGAACTTGAAAAGACCAATGAGGCTTATGCTCTGGCCAAGATTTCAGGCTTGAAATATTGCGAATTTCTCAACCGTCAGTATGGCACTGATTATATTTCGGTGATGCCTACCAACCTCTATGGACCTAATGACAATTACCATCCGACACACTCACATGTGCTGCCGGCTCTTATCCGTCGTTTCCATGAGGCCAAGGAGCAGCAGCTGCCGGAAGTGGTGTGCTGGGGCGACGGCTCGCCGCTGCGCGAGTTTCTGTATGTGGATGACCTCGCAAACCTGTGCGTGTTCCTTATGAACAACTATTCAGGCAACGAGACAGTCAATGCCGGTTCCGGCAAGGAGTTGACCATCAAGGAACTTGCCGAACTGGTGGCTGCGACTGTCGGCTACCAGGGCCGCATAGTCTGGGATGCTTCCAAGCCTAATGGCACTCCGCGCAAGCTCCTCGACGTAAGCAAGGCTACGGCACTCGGCTGGACCTACACCACCGAACTCCCCGAAGGCATCCGCCTCGCCTATGCCGACTTCCTCAACAACCCCGTCCGTGCCGAACGCTGACGCGCCCCAAAACAGTAGCGGCATGCCACAATGCTGTTTAATTAAGCAAGCGTAAATGCTCGAATGGCGTTCCTATGTAGTAGGGACATGCCATGGCATGTCGCCTAAAGTCATGCTAATGAGAGTGTTGCGTCAGCAGACATGCCATGGCATGTCCCTACTACGGTGAGTACATTCCTTAAGTGAACAGCATTGCGGCATGCCATGACATGTCACTAGATGCGATGACAATCAGCCTGATGCAGTTCGCTTAATATTGGGATATTATATGCGTTGGAGATGTCATGCCTCTTGGATGCATCAGGCGTATTGAACATAGATTGTGCATACCGGAGTCTACGTAGGAGACTGATTTGTTAGGCAGGGGTCACACGAACCGTAAGTTTGGCTGACTACTGTATCAGTATAAGCCCCCCTATGACCGCCTCCAGCGTAGGCACACAAATATCCGTGACGGTACATATCAAATGCACCATCACGGATAAACGAAATGGCGAGGACTCCACACTACCAGGGTCAGGCATATGTGCCTCCTTGGGAGGCATCAACCCCCGGTATTCCCCGATGGAGACGCTGCTTTATTAGAATACATTAAAAACATTAGAGAAACAAGGACGGTCATAAGATAGATTGAAATACCTCTCAGTGCATCATGGGAAACCGTCCATCGGGGTCGGGAATGAACGATTGATAGGAGTTGTCGCTGTAATATACGATGATGCTGACTACGTGTTTCCCTTCGGGGTGGATGGGCGCAGAGTGTCCTGACTCTGGTATGTCTTCCTGATGAAATGTGATTGTGCGGTCTGATTCCTTGGCCTCGATGCGTTCGGCGGTCGATGTATTTCGGGCTGTCTCCAGTGGGCCGGTAAGGTCAGGGCGGTTGGCCGATTCCGATGCCGGATATGAAGTGCCGTTGTCATGCATCGGTTCATTGTCAAGCATGAAGTCAAGCGGCAGTGAAATATTGCCGTCAATGCTCTCTTTGCTTAAGTCGCTGAGATTTTGATTTTCGCTGTCATCTGATGAGGCGGACGCAAAAACTGTATTCTCACGAATCTGGTTATCGGACGATGACGGGGCAGTGCCCGCAGGGTTGGGATCCGGCCGCTCACTGTCATCTGCGACCATGCTTCCTTCGCCAAACATCAGCCACATGATGGATAGCTGCGGATACGCTTCGTGTATCTTGGCAATTATTTCATCGCGCACTGTCTTGTTCCGTCCGTTAAGGAGCTGGGACAAAGTAGGGCGTGGGATACCACAATTGTCGGCAAACTGGGTGACAGGGATGCCGAGATAATCAAGAAATAGCTTGAGGCGACCTACTATATCCATAAAAGTTACAATTACAAATTCAAATAATGATGTGCAAATGTAATTATAATGCTTCAAAAATGCAAATTTGATTTTGAATTAAGTGAGATTACAAATGCAGTCTGTTAATTTGCAAACACAAATCAAAACTTACAAGATAGGAGCGTTTACAAACGTATCCCACAATCACATATGTAGATATGCTGAGATATGGCCTGTATAGTAGAAATTTATTTCCATTGCGGGTCATATCCAATAGGGTAGTGGTATGCAGTAAAACTCTAAATATAGTATATAATACTTTGATTATTTGCTGTTTAGCTTATGTATATGAAGTATAAGGCGGCATTTGTAGGGCGTTTTGGTCAGGATTGCGCATATTTTGATAGGAATACTTTAATAAAAATATGTAATTATCTGATAATTAGCGAATAAATTAGATAGTTAAAACATGTAAAAATGCGGATTGGCGACAATAAAGCGATAGCATAGTGCACATATGCAAACGTAATCACGGAATAAATATCCAAGGTTACAGATGTAGATTGTGCATGTGTGGCAGGGCTGTAATACGCATAATCCCCTTATTTACGAATGCAAATAAGGATAGCGTGCTGTTAAGGTTAACACCCTTGAATTAAGGAGTGGGAATCCAAACAATGAACGTCTGATGCGTTTCGGAATGTAAAGATGCCGTTATTTTACGGATAAACTCGGTTTATGTTTGTAAATCAAATTTGGAAATATACATCAGCAATTGATATGATACAGACACATTAAAATCTCGGTTGCGGTATGATTTTGCCTATTTTAGGCTTATTGGAGCTTTGTTTTTTATCTGGAGCAAACTATATTTCCAAATAAGTTGTTAAATTTGCGCATTATATATTCATATCATCACACATACCACGTAAACAACAACTATGGCAGAAACGGACAATACGATGTCAGCCACCGAGCTTTTTGACCTGTCTCTGGAGATTGAGGGTCTGTTAGCATTGGCAGTTCGCCGAGAGGATATGGTTCCTTCGGAGGTGTTTCAACTTCTCAGTGACAAGACTGTAAGGTTTGCAGAGGGCATACAGGCTCTCGTGTCCCATGCAGGGTGTCCTGTTGTGACATCGGCATCGTCACGTGCTGCTCAAGAGCGTGAGTTTGTGGCATCGTTGCCGAGCCTCCCGGGTCTGTTTGACAGTGAGGCGGCTCCCGAGGAATCTGCACCCTGTGACGAGGACAACGCCCCTGTATCAATGGTCGCAGAGGATGAGGCCGGCTATGAGGCGAGTGATGATACAGACGCTGCGACTCCTGTGGAGACTTCCATGAATACCCCTATGGATACCACCATGGAAACTCCTGTTGATGCCTCTGTAGAGACTCCTGTAGCTACAAAAGACGAAGATACGCAAGCTTCAGAGGCTGAATCACCTGCCCACGAGGTAGATTCAGGGGTGCAGACCGTTGATGCGGAAGTCTCGTTATTTGCTGAAGTTCCTGAGGCTCCTGTCAAAGCTGTAGAGACCGCCCGTCCCCGACATGCAGTGCATGAGCCGGGAGAACTGAGGCGTATGTTTACGGTCAATGACAAATTCCGTTTCCGCAGGGAGCTGTTTGGCAATAGCGATACCGAGTTTACCGATACTCTCAACCTCGTAGAGGCCATGCGTAACTACAACGAGGCCGAGGATTATTTCTACAATGACCTTGCGTGGGATGCCGAGGCATCGGAGGTGCAGGAATTTATGGCTGTAGTCAACCGTTATTTCAATAAGTGACCCCTTACCCTATGTCAGGCAAGCTCTACATAGTACCTACCCCTGTCGGCAATCTGGCCGATATGTCGCCGCGAGCCATCGAAGTGCTTAAAACCGCCGACGTGATTCTTGCGGAGGACACGCGCACAAGCAAGGTGCTGATGGACCACTTCGGCATAACGACTCCACTCGTATCCCACCATAAATACAATGAACATGATACCACCGATGGTGTCATCAGTCGCATAATGGGAGGCGAGACTGTGGCTCTTGTGTCGGATGCCGGTACCCCGGGCATCAGCGACCCAGGCTTTCTTCTGAGCCGCGCCGCCCGTAAGAGCGGAGTGGAGGTGATAACATTGCCTGGCCCTACGGCATTTGTGCCGGCATTGGTCAACTCTGGACTGCCGTGTGACCGATTCACATTCGAGGGTTTCCTCCCACCCAAGAAGGGACGCCGTACACGGCTGGAAGAGATTGCCGCCGAACCGCGCACGGTCATCGTCTATGAATCCCCGTTGAAGCTGCTTAAGACCCTCGGAGACCTTATCGATGTGTGTGGCGGCGACAGGCCCGTCTCGGTCTCGCGTGAGATTTCAAAACTGCATGAACAGACCGTGCGTGGCACCCTGAGCGAGGTGCTGGAGTACTTTACATTGAACCAACCCCGCGGTGAGATGGTTATTATAATCAAAGGTGATGACTCTGCCAATGAGAGGCGTGTGCATCGCAATAAATATAAAGATATCGATACAGAAATCACAAATCAACATTAAAATTTATGAGAAAGATATGTTATCTGTCGGCAGTCGCCGCTATCGTCATGAGCATGGCTTCATGTGAAAATGGGAAACTCAAAGAGCGTAACGAACAGCTCGAGGGTGATGTCCAGGGACTTGTTGCCACACAGGATACCCTCCTCGGTCTGGTCAATGAGCTCACTGACGGCATGAACGAGATCAAGCGTCTCGAAAACATCATATCCACTCCCGGTGCCATAGGCGAGTCTTCATCAAAGAAGGAGCAGATCCGCAATGACATGATGGCCATCCATCAGGCCCTTCAGGTACGCCGCCAGCGTCTCGACGAGCTCGAACAGCAGCTCCAGAACAACAAGGGACAGAACTCCAAGCTCCTCAAGACCATCAGCTCCCTCAAAGAGCAGATTGCAAATCAGGAACGTGAGATAGCTTCTATGCGTGACCAGCTTGCTGCTGCCAACATACAGATTGCCGAGCTCAACACTACAGTCGATTCACTCAATACTACTGTGGCTACCGAACAGCGCGAACGTGAAATCGCTCAGGAGACAAGCAACGCTCTCGCCGAGCAGCTCAACACCTGCTACTATGCCATCGGCACCAAGAACGAGCTTAAAGACAACCATATCCTCGAGACCGGATTCCTCCGCAAGACCAAGGTAATGGAAGGCGACTTCAACCAGGGCTATTTCACCAAGGCTGACAAGCGTACACTCACCCAGATACCTCTCAACGCCAAGAAGGGTGAAGTGATGACCAAGCAGCCCAAGGACAGCTATACCATCACAAATGTCAATGGCGCGGCAGTGCTCAACATCACTAATCCCGAGAAATTCTGGAGCATGAGCAACTTCCTCGTTGTAAAGGTTGACTAAAATTGATTTAAAGACCATACGATAAAATACAGTTGACAAAACTTGAACTTCTTGCACCGGCGCGTAATGCTGAGATAGCCATCGAGGCTGTCAGGCATGGCGCCGATGCTGTGTATATAGGAGCACCGTCGCACGGTGCGAGAGCTAATGCCACCAACCCGCTTGATGATATCAGGCGGGTTGTGGCGTTTGCACATCCCTACAGGGCGCGTGTCTATGTCACCCTCAATACACTCGTGTATGACGAGGAGCTGGCTCAGGTGCGTGACCTCGTGTGCCGCTTGTATGACATAGGCGTAGATGCGCTTATAGTCCAGGACATGTCATTATTAGAGATGGATATTCCGCCCGTACCTCTCCATGCCAGCACGCAATGTGACATACGCACTCCCGAGAAGGCGAGGTTTCTCGCCGATGCCGGATTTTCGCAGCTCGTGTTGCCGAGAGAACTGACTTTGGCAGAGATTCAGGCAATACATGATGCGGTAGATGTGCCGCTTGAAGCCTTTGTGCATGGAGCCTTGTGCGTGAGCTACAGCGGTGATTGCAGGGCGAGCCTTCTTGCCACGGGACGCAGTGCCAACCGGGGCGAGTGTGCGCAGATGTGCCGTCTCCCTTATGATCTGATTGATGGCCGCGGACAGCGCGTCTTGCGCGGTAAGCATCTGCTGTCATTGCGTGACATGAACCGCAGTCTGCATCTGGGAGAGATGGCTGCGGCCGGCATATCGTCATTTAAGATAGAAGGACGTCTCAAGGACGCCGCATATGTCAAGGAGACCGTGGCCTACTATTCCAATCTGCTTGACAAGCTGGTAGGGGATAACCCTGAGCAATATGTAAGGGCATCCTCTGGCAACGTAGACCTGAAATTTGAGCCCGACCCTGCCAATGCGTTCAATCGTGGTTTCATTGACTATTTCATATCCTCGCCTCAGCCCCGACAGGGAAGCATGGTCAACATGGACTCTCCGAAATCCATAGGGCAGCCGGTCGCTACCGTTGGGGTGTCATCGAGGGGTAACCGCATCACCGTGAAGGCTGACAAACCGCTGCATAATGGCGACGGCCTCGGTTACTATGACCGCAAAGGAGAGTTGCAGGGCTTCCGCGTCAATCGTGTGGAAGGTTCCACCATAATTGCGGCATCGCCGGTGGAGATTCCCAAGGGGACGCTTCTCTACCGCAGCCGCGACATAGAGCACGACAGGATGCTTGCCGGAGACACGGCGAGCCGTAAGATAGATGTGCAGATAAGTCTGCGCATGGCCGGGACTGACAGGGTAGTGGCCGACGCCTCCGATGGGCGTGGATGCCGTGTCAGCGTGGCCCGTGACTGTGAACTGCAATCTGCGCGTACACCTCAGGCCGCCCGACATCAGGCGGAGTTGTCAAAGACAGGCGATACTGTCTACCGGGTTGCCGGTTTTACCGACGGCATCCCCGATATGTTCATCGCGGCTTCGGTGCTCGGTGCGCTGCGCAGAGACCTGATTGAAGCACTTGACGGTTGTGCCCGTGCCACGTATCCCTATGATTATCGCCGTCAGGACAAGCATGCTGCCTGTTTCAAACCGGTGCTCGAGGCTGATGACAATGTAGCAAATCGACTGGCTATGCGTTTTTACCAACGCCACGGAGCGCATACGCAGTCCCCGGCTCTTGAGGTGGCCGATAAATCCGCCTTTACGGCTCCTGTCAGGGTGATGACCACGCGCTACTGCCTTCGCCGAGAGCTCGGTGCGTGTCTGAAGACGCAGGGCGCTGACAGGCTTGTCGGCCCCTTGGCGATAGAGGGGCGTGACATCCGTTTTGACCTCGATTTTGACTGTAAGTCATGCCGCATGAATGTCATCTACAGGCCGAAGCGTAGATAGAGCGATAAACTGCCGTTTTTTCCATCAATGATACCCGGCATGAAGGAAATGTGGGGAAAAATCATTACATTTGCAGTGGAGCAGCCCAGGTATTGATGTCCGGGTTGCATAATATTTTGCGGTATAATGAAAGATATATCTCTGAAACCACGAATATTTGTAGCCGGCGGAACCGGTTACATCGGAAGCCATACGGCAGTAGAACTGATACAGGCCGGCTATAACGTTACCATCGTTGACGATCTGTCAAACAGCAGCGCATCTGTCATTGACGGCATAGCCGAGATAACAGGCGTGCGTCCTGACTTCGTAGAGGGCGACTGCACGGATATAAATGTAGTGGATAAGGTATTTTCTGACTATCCTGACATCAAAGCCGTAATCAATTTCGCCGCATTCAAGGCTGTAGGGGAGTCTGTACAGCGTCCTCTGGCCTATTACCGCAATAATCTCAACATCATCCTCAATCTGCTTGACTCCATGACACGCCACGGAGTCAAGGGTTTCGTATTCTCATCCTCATGCACCGTCTACGGGCAGCCCGATGAAAATCCCGTCACCGAAAACTCCCCTGTCAAGAAAGCCCTCTCGCCCTATGGCAACACCAAGCAGATTGCCGAGGAGATAATCATGGATGCCATATCCTCCGGTGCTTCGCTTGATGCGGTCATACTGCGTTATTTCAATCCTGTAGGTGCACATCCGTCGTCACTGATAGGGGAGATGCCTAATGGTGTGCCCCTCAACCTCGTGCCTTATCTGACACAGGCCGCCATGGGCATCCGCAAGGAGCTGAGCGTGTTCGGCGACGATTATGACACTCCTGACGGTACATGTATCCGTGATTATATAGACATAACCGACCTTGCCAAGGCTCATGTGTATGCCGTTGACCGTCTGCTTGGCGGCAAAATGGAGACACCTGTCGAGATTTTCAATATCGGTACAGGCAACGGTGTGTCGGTGCGCGAGCTCATAGACACGTTCCAGGCGGCCACAGGCGTCAATGTGCCCCACCGCATAGCCCCACGTAGGGCAGGTGACATAGCCAAAGTGTGGGCCGACCCGGCCAAAGCCAACGGTGTGCTCGGATGGCATGCCACTGTGCCCCTCGCGGAGACATTGCTCAATGCGTGGAAATGGCAGGTGGCCCTGCGTGAACGCGGCATCCAGTGATTCCGGCCATGCTGTTATGACATCCTTTATATGACTTGCCAATCATCATATCATCAATAAATTTAGCCGAATAGTGAAACGGACCCCCATATCGCTCATACTCCTTGCTGCCGCAGCCAATTTCATGGTTGCCCAGACTACTTTTGAGGAGGTTACATCCAATCTTGACAAAAGTGGAGGAGTATATTTCGCCTATCCTGTCAAGGAGGCCGCCAATACGCCAGTCCCGAAGGGCTATGAGCCTTTCTATATAAGCCATTTCAGCCGTCATGGATCGCGTTATCTCATATCCGATGAAGACCTTGACCGTGTGGTCGATGTCTTTGCCAAAGCTCATGATGCCGGAGCTCTTAGCCCTCTTGGCGAAGATGTCCGGGGCAAACTGCTGTCGTTTCAGACCGAAATGAGCGGCCGTGGGGGAGAGCTGACCCCTCTGGGCGAACGTCAGCACCGTGCCATTGCAGGCCGCATGTATGAGGCTAATCCGGGTGTCTTTGTCGATGATGCCGTCATTACCGCTGTCTCCACCCCGGTCATGAGGTGTGCCTACAGCATGATGGCCTTCACCGAGGCTCTGAAAGAGCGCAATCCGCGTCTGACGATTCCACGCGAGTCGAGCAACCGGCATCTTGCGTATCTCAACTACCATTCGCCTGAGTCCAATGAGTTCAATTCGCCCTCAAATACCGCTTTGAAGCAGCCACTCAATGATTTCAAGGCTAATATGACGAAGCCTGACAGGATCATGGATACCCTTTTTAGCGACAAGGAGTATCTTAAGAAGAATATCGATGCCTCTGAACTGATGTGGGGCCTCTATTGGGTGCCCTCTGATTTGCAGAACACGGAGCAGGGCACATCGCTCTACGATATTTTCACTCCCCAGGAGCTGTTTGATCTCTGGCAGGTGCCCAACTATGACTTCTACATCCATAACACCTCATATCCCAAGAGCCGCGGTCTGCATGTCGATAATGCCAACCGTCTGTTGACCAACATTATCGAGACCGCACAGGACTACGTTGCCAATAACCGCAAGGGTGCCACTCTGCGTTTCGCCCATGACGGCAACCTGATACCGCTGGCTGCAAGGATGATGATAGAGGACACCTACGGTATGGAAAACCGTCCTGACAGCCTCTATAAGTCGTGGGCCAATTTCAAGGTTTCGCCTATGGCCGGCAATATCCAGATAATTCTCTATCGCAACCCCTCGGATGCCAAAGCCCCGGTGATAGCCAAGGTGATGCTCAACGAGCGCGAGGTCAGGGTGCCGGTAGCTACCGACATGTTCCCGTTCTATCGCTGGGATGACCTCAAGGCCCACCTTGTCAAGATGACCAATACGCCGTTTGACACACTGGTGCCCGACCATCTGAAATGATTATTTTGATGAAATAACTAATATACCATATAACTTTATCTACATTCATTAACCCGTAACGTTATGAAGAAACATAACTTCTATGCAGGACCCTCAATTCTGAGCCCCTACACGATCAAGAACACAGCTGATGCTATTCTCGATTTTGCCAACACCGGCCTTTCCATTCTGGAAGTGTCACACCGCAGCAAGGAGTTTCAGGCAGTCATTGACGAGGCTTCGGCTCTCGTGAAGGAGCTCCTTGAGATTCCCGAGGGTTATCACGTGCTCTTCCTCGGCGGAGGTGCAAGCATGCAGTTCTGCATGGTACCCTACAATCTGTTGAACACCAAGGCTGCTTATCTGCAGACCGGTACATGGGCTACCAACGCCATCAAGGAAGCCCGTCTCTTCGGTGAGGTCGACGTTGTGGCATCATCAGAGGATGCCAACTTCTCCTACATCCCCAAAGGCTTCACAGTGCCCGAAGATGTAGATTACTTCCACTACACCTCCAACAACACTATCTACGGTACAGAAATCCGCAAGGATCCCGATGTAAAGGCTCGTCTGGTATGCGATATGTCAAGCGACATCTTCTCTCGTCCGGTCGACGTGGCCAAATACGATGTCATCTATGCAGGTGCACAGAAGAATCTCGCTCCTGCCGGCGTGACTATCGCCATCGTGCGTGAAGATGCCCTCGGCAAGGTAAGCCGTGCCATCCCCACCATGCTTGACTACCGCACCCACATCAAGAAGGGTTCCATGTTCAATACTCCCCCCGTGCTTCCTATCTTCTCTGCTCTCCAGACACTCCGTTACTACAAGGAGCTGGGCGGCATCAAGGCCATCGAGAAGGTTGACATCCAGAAGGCCGAGACCCTCTATGAGGCCATCGACTCCAGCAAGATGTTCACAGGCACCGTTACCGACCCCGCCGACCGCTCTATCATGAATGTATGCTTCGTGATGACTCCCGAATACAAGGAGCTTGAGAAGGACTTCGTGGACTTCGCTTCAAGCCGCGGCATCGTCGGCATCAAGGGCCACCGCTCTGTAGGCGGATTCCGCGCTTCGCTCTACAACGCTCTCCCCATGGAAAGTGTCAACGTGCTCGTCGACACCATGAAGGAGTTTGAGGCAAAGCACTAATTGACAAATAAAATATTCAATCATATGAAAGTATTAGTAGCTACCGAAAAGCCTTTTGCTGCTGTGGCAGTGGATGGCATACGTAAAGTAGTAGAAGATGCCGGCTACGAGCTTGAGCTCCTGGAGAAGTATCAGGACAAGAGCGAGCTTCTCAATGCAGTCAGTGACGCCGACGCTCTGATTATCCGCAGCGACATTGTCGACAAGGCTGTGTTTGATGCGGCCAAGAATCTCAAGATTGTAGTCCGCGCCGGTGCCGGTTATGACAATGTGGATCTTGCCGAGGCTACAGCCCACAATGTGGTGGTGGAGAACACTCCCGGTCAGAACTCCAATGCCGTGGCCGAACTCGTGTTCGGTATGATGGTTATGGCCGTGCGCAATAACTATAACGGCACTGCCGGAACTGAACTTAAGGGCAAGAAGCTCGGCATCCAGGCTTTCGGCCAGGTAGGACGCAATGTGGCTCGTGTCGCCAAGGGCTTCGGCATGGAGGTGTCTGCCGTTGACCCCTATTGTCCTGTTGAAGTCATCGAAGGTGCCGGAGTCAAGGCTCTTCCCTCGGTTGAAGACCTCTACAAGGAAAACAAATTCGTGTCAATCCACATCCCTGCCACTCCCGAGACCAAGAAGTCTATCGGTTACGACCTCATCATGTCGATGCCTAAGGGTGGTGTGCTCCTCAATACCGCACGCAAAGAGGTAATTGACGAGGAAGGTCTGGCCAAGGCTCTTGCCGAACGTCCCGACCTGAAATACTTTGCCGACATCAAGCCTGACACGGCCGATGCCCTCAAGGCTGAGTTTGGTGACCGCGTATTCTTCACTCCCAAGAAGATGGGTGCGCAGACCGCCGAGGCCAACATTAATGCAGGTATCGCCGCCGCCAACCAGATTGTAGCTTTCTTCAAAGAAAACTGCACCAAGTTCCAGGTCAACAAGTAATACCGCAAGCTAAAGTCCACTGTCACTAACTTAAGCAGTCTTTACTGCTTGAATGGCGTTGTTAGGTAGTAGGGACATGCCATGGCATGTCGCCTAAAACCATGCAAAAGAGGGGCCTCGCGTCAGCAGACATGCCATGGCATGTCCCTACTGCGATGAGTGCATTCCGTAAGTTAGTGACATTGAGCGATAGTCCCGGAGGGACGGGCTCATGCTTAACCGTAGATGAGGATATGGCGTAGCCATGACGAGTCTACGGGCGGAAAGACAGCCATCCCTACAGTAGTCCCGGAGGGACGGATTCATGGTAGCCCATATGCTTTGCCATAATTCCGCCCCTCCGGTGCTGTCTAAGTCGGTGCCATGGCATGTCATCCGATACGGAAAAATATTCTTATATGAAAGCAGCATGATTTGCATAAATCATGCTGCTTTTATCATTTATACCGATGATAAAGTTTTCCAAAAATATTTTTATTGCATTTATAATCAGGCATTTACAAAATTAAGCAGTGCGAAAAGTTTTCTAAAAGTGGTAATTTATAAAAACTTTTGGTCGCATATTCTTGTCTGCTATTGCTAAATTTCATACCTTTGCCATGTAACTTTTTTACCAACCTTACTCCTGAAAAATGATACAAGTCGTAGTTAAGCGTGATGGCCGTGTAGTCGGTTATAACGAAGAGAAAATCAAGGCCGCGATACGCAAGGCCATGCTCCAGACGGAGCTGGGCGAAGATGAGTCGCTGATACAGAAAATCACCGACCGCATCGGCTTTACAGGCTCGGAGCGCATGACTGTGGAGCAGATACAGGATCTGGTTGAATTTGAGCTTATGAAGTCGCCGCGCAAGGAGGTGGCCAAGAAATATATAGCTTACCGCGACCAGCGCAGCATAGCGCGTCGCGCCAAGACACGCGACATGTTTTTGGAAATCATCGAAGCCAAAAACAATGAGATAACGCGAGAAAACGCCAACATGAACACCGACTCGCCTGCAGGCATGATGATGAAGTTTGCGAGCGAGACCACCAAGCCGTTTGTCGATGACTACCTCCTGTCGCCCGAGGCACGTGACGCCGTGCGCAACGGCTACATACACATCCATGACAAGGACTATTACCCCACAAAGAGCCTGACATGTGTGCAGCATCCGCTTGACAAGATACTCAAATACGGTTTCAGCGCAGGGCATGGCGAATCGCGTCCGGCCAAGCGCATAGAGACCGCGAGCATCATCGGCTGCATCTCGCTTGAGACCGCGCAAAATGAGATGCACGGCGGTCAGGCCATCCCGGCGTTTGACTATTATCTGGCCCCGTTTGTACGCTCGTCGTATATTGAGGAGGTGCAGAAGCTCGAAAAGCTCACAGCCATGGATTTGTCACATATCTATGACGCTGAAATCAAGGATTACGTCGCCGAGCCCCTTGACGGACTTGAAGGGGAGGCCCGTTATCGCCAGCATGCCATCAACCAGACTGTGGCTCGTGTGCACCAGGCTATGGAGGCATTCATACACAATATGAATACGATACACTCGCGTGGCGGCAATCAGGTAGTGTTCAGCTCCATCAACTACGGCACCGACACCTCGGCCGAGGGCCGCTGCATCATCCGCGAGATACTCAACACCACCTACCGCGGTGTTGGCAATGGCGCCACTGCCATTTTCCCCATACAGATCTGGAAGAAGAAGCGCGGAGTCAGCTATCTGCCCGAGGACCCAAACTACGACCTCTATCAGCTCGCATGCAAGGTGACCGCACGCCGTTTCTTCCCCAATTTCGTCAATCTCGATGCCACATATAACCGGCATGAAAACTGGAGCCCCGATGACCCCGAGCGTTACCGCTGGGAGGTGGCCACGATGGGATGCCGCACACGTGTGTTTGAAAACCGTTTCGGCGAAAAGACCTCTATCGGGCGCGGAAATCTGAGTTTCACCACCGTCAATATCGTGCGCCTTGCCATAGAGTGCATGAATATCGTTGACCGTGAGGAGCGTATAGCCATGTTCTTCTCCAAGCTTGATGCGGTGCTTGACATCGCTGCGCGTCAGCTCAATGACCGCTTCAATTTCCAGAAGACGGCTCTCGCCAAGCAGTTTCCACTGCTGATGACGCGCCTGTGGAACGGCAGCGAGAAGCTCGGGCCTAACGACACCATAGAGTCGGTGATCAACCAGGGCACCCTCGGCATCGGCTTCATAGGACTGGCGGAGTGCCTTGTGGCCCTCACCGGCAAGCACCATGGCGAGGACAGCGAGTCACAGGCGTTGGGTCTGCGCATCGTGCGCCACATGCGTAGCCGTGTCAACGAATATTCCGAGACGTTCCACCATAATTATTCGGTGCTGGCCACTCCGGCCGAAGGGCTGTCGGGCAAATTCACTGCCAAAGACCGCAAGAGCTTTGGCATACTCCCCGGCATCACTGACCGCGACTATTACACCAACTCCAACCATGTCCCGGTCTACTACCACTGCTCGCCCACACACAAGGCACGTGTGGAAGGTCCGTATCACGAACTGACCGGCGGCGGCCACATATTCTATGTGGAGATTGACGGCGATGCCACACACAATCCCGAGGCCATTATGAATATCGTGGATTTGATGGATAAGCATAACATGGGCTACTGCTCTGTCAACCACAACCGTAACCGCTGCATGGACTGCGGATATGAGGACGCTTCGGAGGGACTGAAAGAATGTCCTGAATGTCACGGACACAACATTGACCGCTTGCAGCGCATCACAGGCTATCTCGTGGGAACTACCGACAGGTGGAACCATGCGAAACTCGCCGAGCTCCATGACCGCGTGGTCCACAAATAAAGCGTATTTTCCCATATGGACGGCGGCGGCGACACACTGCAAGTGCTTGATATAGTGGAGGGGACCATCGTAGATGGCCCCGGTCTGCGCACGTCGATATATTTCGCCGGATGCAGCCACCACTGCGAGGGTTGCCACAATCCGGGGTCGTGGGATGCCGACGGCGGCAAGCCTATGAGCGTGGAGCAGCTTATGGAGGTGATAGATGACAACGAGATGGACGTGACCTTTAGCGGCGGCGATCCGCTCATGCAGATTGACGCTCTGTTGCCGCTGGCTCGCCGTGTCAAGGAGCGTGGCTACAACCTCTGGGTCTACACCGGCTATACCATAGAGGAGATACGCGCATCCTATAGCCTCAGCCGCATACTTGACTACGCCGACACCATCGTAGAGGGCCGCTTCGTCAAGGCACTCAGAGATACCTCCCTGCGTTTCCGCGGCTCAAGCAACCAGCGCATCATCACGCTGCGGACTTGATAATTTCGTATAATTCTCATAAGTCTTATAAGACTTATAAGATTTTATAACCGCCAGCAGCCGCCAGCCGTCCCTCTTAGAAGCTCGCGAAGTGCTTGAGCACTTCGTAGAGATAGTGCACGGGCAGCCCCATGACATTGTAGTAGCTGCCGTAGATGCCGCTGATGCCTATGGCTCCGATCCACTCCTGTATGCCGTAGGCCCCGGCCTTGTCATAGGGGCGGCAGGTATCCACATAGGCTTCTATCTCTGATTGCGACAGCCGGGCAAATTCCACATCTGTGGTTACGCTGAAACTTATTTGCAGCTTCACCGAGCATACTGTCACTCCGGTCACCACATGGTGCAGGCGGCCTGAGAGGGTTTGCAGCATCTTGATGGCCTCCTCTCTGTTTTGCGGCTTGCCGAAAGCGATGCCGTCACATATGACCATCGTGTCGGCTGTGATCAGCAGGTCGTTGTCGGTCAGTTCGTCATAATAGGCCGTAGCCTTGAGGATTGCCAGGTATTCGGGATGTCGGAATACCGGGAGTGACGGCGGGCATACTTCTTCCACATCATGTGTGTTGACCACCTCGAATTTAAGGCCGAGTAACTGCATCAGTTCCTTGCGACGCGGCGATGCGCTGGCTAACTTGATGTTGTATGACCTAAGGTTTTGGGGCACAAGCGATGTCGGCATAGTGACAGATGATAAATAGGGAAACTATATACTGTAATTTCGGTCACGTAAGATAAACTACACGTAAAAATACAAATAAATGTCATAAAATCACACACTCTGTCACCAATTTGTCACACTCCCCCCTCCACACGACATCAGCTACATAAGCAGTCCCGAAGGGACTCCCACTGACAGTCAACCAAATTCAAGAAAACACACAATCCTAACTTAAGGAGTGCACACATCGTAGTAGGGACATGCCATGGCATGTCGCCGAACGCATGTAGCAGCGGCGTGGCCATCTGTGCGTGTGTATCCCTTTAGGGACATGCCATGGCATGTCCCTACAACATGGTAGCTGACGGGCGGTTATGCTTGCTGGGAGAGGTGGTGCATGCCTGGGTCTCCGTAGGAGACCGATTTTTTAGGCAGTGGTCACACAAACCGTAGGTTTGGCTGACCACTGTTTTTTTGACGCCCCTCCTATCATCGCCTCCGGCGGAGGCGTACAAATATCCGAGGCGGTGCATATCGAATGCGCCGCCACGGATATAGGGAGGAGGGTGAAAGCCCAACCTCACCAGGGTCACCCAGACCTACGGCCTGTCTGACCCTGGCCTAACATCTGTGCCTCCCACGGAGGCAGCATCCCGGCAGCGTGTGGCTCCTATGTGTGACATGGCATATCGGCGGCGTGACGGATGAATGTATGTGTTCGTGGAGCGAAATCTCTCCGAGGTTTATATGGGTGTGGGGACCTTACCCCATGTACGTCGCTACGCGCCGTGCATGGGGCTACGCACGGCTGGCACGTCTCCGATGTGCCTCCTCCCATGCAACACGCTGATACACCGCAAGTAGTAGGGGCACACACCACGGCGTTACCAGCCGAAGGCTTTCTCGCAGGTCATCCAGAGGCCTTGGGCCTTGAGTACCTGCTCGAGGATGTCGCGGGCCACGCCGCGGCCGCCGTCGGCAGGGCTGATGTATCGGGCTGTGGCGCATATTTCGGGGGCTGCGTCGGCCGGTGCTACCGAAAGCCCCACGGCTGCCATCACCTCATAGTCGGGTATGTCGTCGCCGGCATAGGCTATCTCCTCGGATTGCAGACCGTAACGCTCCATGATGGTGCGCAGCACAGGCAGCTTCATCGAAGCCCCGAGGTGTATCTCGTTGATGCCGAGCGCATTGTATCTGTGGCGTATGGACTCGTCGGTGGCTCCGCTGATGATGGCAAGCAGAAGCCCCTTTTTGACGGCAAGCTGCATGGCGTATCCGTCCTTGATGTTGACCATGCGGCGCGGCATCCCGTTGTCGTCCATGGGGATACATGACGGCGAGAGCACGCCGTCAACATCAAATATCACGGCTTTTATCTTCCTCAGGTCATAGTCTGTACGGCTCATGATTCGGTGGTCTGTGGGTGGTTGTTGCGGTAATCTGAAGCGATGGAGCTGCTCACGCACCTGTAGAGCGAAGCCTCCTGGGGGTCGAGCATATCCATGTGTGTAGACATGACGGCAGTGTCGCCTCGGCGTGCCGGACCGGTCTGGCCTTCATGTGGACCTATGGCTACGGCCTTGCGCAGCGTAGCCTCTATCAGCGGCTCAAGCATTGACAAGTCGAGACCGTCGGCTGCGAGTATCTTCTGTGCCTGTGACCACATGTGGTTGGCGAAATTGCTCGCAAACACGGCTGCGAGATGTATGCGCCGCCTTTTCGCAGAGTCGGCCTCATGGATGCGCGAGGTGAAAGCCGACGCCAGCCGCCGCGCCTTGCCGACAGTGGCCGCGCAGTCGCCCTCCAGCAGCATGGTGACGGATGCCGGGTCTACAGCATCGCCGGCGGTAAATGTCTGCAACGGATAGAACACGCATCGTCCCTCTCCGAGACCGTCGAGCACCGACAGCGGTGACGAGCCGGATGTATGGCACCATATCCCGCGGCGCCACGCCTCGGGGCGTGCACACGTGCGCACAGCAGCCGTGAGCGGAGCCACGGCATCGTCTTTGACTGCAATGATATAGAAATCGCCCTCAGCCGAGAGGGCGGCGATGTCATCGGTGGCGGCTGCCCCGGTTTTGTCGGCCAGTCTCCGGGCATGCGTCAGGGTGGGGCTGTAGATCTGGATGATGTCGGCGGCTTCGGCCAGAGCCGGCGCGAGACACGAAGCCACGTTGCCGGAGCCGAGAAGCACTATCCGTGGTCGGGTTGGCTGCGTCATTTTCAGGCCTCGGTGCTGTCCCAACGCTCTATATGCACCTTCTCCCACAGGGTCTTCGACGGGTCGAGAGGCTTGCGCTGCTCGTCCTTGTAGCCCAGGGTGATGATGCACTCGATGTTGACGTGCTCGGGGATGCCCAGCATCTCCTGTAGCTGCTCCTCGGCCGATATGTTTTCAGCCCCGAAGCGGTTACGTATCTGTATCCAGCATGAGCCGAGACCGAGTGCGGCTGCCTGGAGCTGCATATATGAGGCGGCTATAGAGCAGTCTTCCACCCACACGTCGCTCAGCGTAGTGTCGGCGGCCACCACCACGGCCATGGCGCAGCGTGCCACCGGGCCCGCTCCCATGGTGCGCACTTCGCTCATGCGCTGCAGCATCTCCTTGTCGTCTACCACGATGAAGTGCCACGGATGGGAGTTCTTGGATGTGGGGGCGAGAAGTCCGGCCTCGAGTATCAGTTTTACGTCCTCGGCCGGAAGCTCCTGGGCGGTGTACCGCCGTATGCTGCGGCGGTTGAGTATCAGATGGTTGAAATCTTTTTTTTCCATAGTGGTGGGGGAGCCGCTCAGAGGGTGGCGGCTTTGGATTATTTCACTTCGCACACCCATGCGCCGGGATAACGGGCGGCTGTAGAGGGCTGCTTGGCCACAAGGGCGTCCTTGGAGTCAGATGCCTCGGAATATACGCGGTAGCGTGAACCCATCTTCTTGATTTTGAGGGTGTTGTCGCCGCTTTGGCGTATGAATGCGTGTGCGTCGATGTCAGATGTGAGTGATGCCACCACGAGTATGTATGAGGAGGCACCCTTTGATGTGGCTGCGGCTTGCGTAGCTGCGGCTGCAGGCTTCTCTTTCATGGCCGGGACGCTCGGCGTGGCTGTCTCCCGGGGCTTGGCAGGTGCGGCAGGTGCGCTGGCCTGTGAGGCGGCGGCAGTGGTGGTGACGTCGCTGGCCGGGATTATCTTGGGGGTGTTGTCGCGAGGCTCAGGCACCGAGGGCTTCACCGTGGCGGTCGCGCTCTCGGGGTCGGGGTATGAGATGTACAGGTCGTGGGCGAACTGCACAGGCTCCGAGGCTGTGAAATTTGTGCCGAGAGCGGCCAAGGTGGTCCGGTCGGCTGTGCGTGTAGGGGAGAGGTATGTGAATACGCATGTGGCAATCACTGCCACAGCCACAGCCACGCGGCTGTAGACCGAACGTGCTGCCGTCAGCCATAGCGGCTTCTGCTTGAAGTCTTCGTCATAGGCCGATACTGCATCGGCTATCTTTTCGGCATCACGGCGTGAGGGCGCTATCAGCTGCTTGATGGGTATGATTTCCAGTGCCGGGAGCACTCCGTAGGGGTTGACGGCGGCCGATGCCGCAGAGGGTATGAACTCCGGCGTGGCTTCGTCCTGATACCTGAGTGTGCCGAGCGAGCCTACGGTCAGTGTGCCGGCTGATGCCAGTCGCGACTTAAGCGCGGCCACGCAGTCGCCCAGCGACTCCGATGCGAGGGCATATGACCAGCGGTGGCGGCGCATGAGGCTCGTCACGAGCATGCCGTCGTTGTGGTCGATGCGCGGATTAAACGAGAGCCGGCGCGAGGGGGGCATGAAAGTCCCGCTCTCCTTATTTATATAAGCAGGGACTTTCTCGGCTATGAATGCGCCGAAACCGGGCACGATGACACAGTCATTGCGCACGATGAGATGCTCTATATGTTCTGTCAGGTTAATCATAGCAAGGCAAAGTTAGCAAGAAACGCGGATATTACAAAATTTCACGAAACTTAAAATCAGAGTAAATTTTTTTGAGGAAAAGTTCAGAAAAATGTCAATAATATCAAAAAATAATATTATAGTTGCATCGTCGTTTTGGAAAGATGCATTTCTTGATGAAATTGTATCTGACCGGGATGGCAAAACCTTAAAACCTATTTAACTAACCTATTTTTTAACCAATTCAACACAACAATTGCATTATGAAGAAATTTACTCTTGCTCTTGCAACTCTCGCATTGAGTGTCGCCTCAATGTCAGCCGCCGACTACTATCTGATCGGCGGTTTTAACGGCTGGACAACATCTGATCCTGCAGCAAAGTTCACCAAAACTGCACAGGCAGGTGTGTATGAACTTAAGTATGAAGGCACACTGACATCTGGCTTTAAAGTGAACGATGGCACATGGTTTAATGACAACATCAACTTCGGCAGCAACGGCAGCAACCTCGTGGTAGGTGAGCCTTATGCGTATGCAGTGGGTGGTAGCACCGGTAACATCACTATGAGTGAAAATGTCGCCAATCCTACTGTGACACTGAACATCAAAGACGGCACACTCCTCGTGCAGGGCGAGCAGCAGGAAGCCAAAAGCAAGTACGGTATCCATGGTCAAATCTTCGGCGACCCCAATTGGATCACTGAAGAAATGTCAAATGAAGATGGAAAGTGGGTACTTTCTGCTTCTATCATTCCTGGCGCATTCGGAATCATGCAGATGGATGCAGCCAGTGGTTCACAGACTGGCTGGTATTCTTCAGCATCAGACGGTTCAGTGACTCTTAACACGCCCATGAGCGTTATGCTTGAGGGTACAAACTGGACCAGCGATCTCAAAGGCAGCTACATCTTCACCTATGATCCTGATGCTCAGACTCTCCTCATCGCTTCTGCTTCTCTGTGGAACGACATCACTGCTGACGAAAACGCTACTTTCGCTATCTACACTATCGAAGGCAACATCGTTAAGGCTTCTGCCAACGTTAACGACGTTGAAAACCTCGAAAGCGGCATGTACATCATCAACGGCGAGAAGGTGATGATCTGCAAGTAATCCCGACTAACTTTACATCATAAGTCAGCGGCCTCCACCCACCCCAGGGCGGAGGCCGCTCTCATTTCCCCCCCCAAAAAAAAAATCCCCCAATTGTAGGGATGGTGTTGCACCGCCTCGGGAATTTGTGCGCCTCCTCCGGAGGCGGTGGTAGGGTGGGCGTCAAGAATACAGTGGTCATCCAAACCTACGGTTTGTGTGACCACTGCCTAAAAAATCAGTCTCCTACAGAGACCCCGACATGCACCATCCCAGCAAGAATAACCACCTGTCAGCCACCCAGTTGTAGGGACATGCCATGGCATGTCACCCAAAGCCATACACACGCAAAGATGGCCGCGCCGCCGGTGCATGCGTTTGGCGATATGCCATGGCACAATGCCACTAACTTTGGAAGTCCCGAAGGAACGGGCTTATGGTAGTGCCTCGTGCCTACCATGAATCCATCCCTCCGGGATTTTTTCGTGGTGGATTACTGTCTGCCGTAGACTCGTCATGGCTACGCCATTCCTCATCCACGGTTAAGCATTAATCCGTCCCTTCGGGACTGCTAATGTGGTGTATGTCTGTGGCCGTAAACTCGTTATGGCATGTCACCCAAAGGTATACACACGCACAGATAGCCGCGCCGCCGGTGCATGCGTTCGGCGACATGCCATGGCATGTCCCTACTACATATTAACGCCATTCAAGCATTTACGCTTGCTTAATTAAACAGCATTGTGCCATGTCCATACTGCGATGTGTGCATTGTGCCGTGGGGGGAGGCGCGTCGGATACGTGCACGAGATGGCATTTATTGTGTTAATTGTGTTAAAAATGAGGGTGATACGTTGCTACTTTTTGATTTTGCTTGTTATAACATCGTAATTGATTTAGAAAAGGACGCTCTGAGACCCAGTCCGTTGCAGGGATTTCTTGATTATCGCAACAAATAGTCACATATCGATTACAATAGGAGTTCATAACCAAAATAAATAACCTTTTTCACTAACAATCTAATCAGTACGACGACATGGCAACAACCCAGTTTCATCCCGTGGTTCAAGAGCTTATCGATATGATAGCCCAGAACGGATGGCAGAGCAAGTTTGAAGAAGCCCTCAAGAAGGCGCAGTCTTATAACGTAATCGGTTTTGAAGATGTCAAGACCCTCGACGACTATTTCAAGTGGATCGATGACCAGCTTAAATGGGTACCTGTAGAAAACCTTTACGGCAAGGTAGTATTCCAGCATGTATGCAAGTTCTACTTCATCCTCGACCAGAGCCCTGTCAAGGAGCTTCAGAATCCTGTGACACCGCATGACAAGATGCAGCCGCTGACTCCGCTGTCGGCATGGATGCGCAAGTTTATGAACGCCCTCGGCGAATGGATGGACGATCCCGCATCTATCACGGAGGAATCGGAGTCGACATTCTTCAAGTGCCCTCCCTACAACATGAACGAATATCTCCGTCCGCGTGGCGGATGGAAGAGCTTCAACCAGCTGTTTGGCCGTTACACCAAACCTGGCTACCGTCCTATCGCAGCCATCGGTGACAGCCGTATCATCACGGCTCCTGCCGACGCTACATTTGACGGCCAGTGGGAGGTCAACAGCAACACCGGCGTAGACATCAAGGGTCTGCACTGGAGAATCGAGGAGCTCCTTGAGGGCAGCCCTTATGCCCATGAATTTGAAGGTGGCCAGTGGACGCACTCGTTCCTCAACACTACCGACTATCACCGTCAGCACATGCCTGTAGCAGGTACCATCCTTGAGGCACGTGTAATCCAGGGCACAGTGTATCTGCAAGTCACCGCCGAGCCTATCCCCGGTGATCCTGACGGAAAGACCCAGCTCGTGGGCAAGCGTGTATTCGGTGCTCCTGACGATGCAGGATATGAGTTCATGCAGACACGTGGCCTGTTTGTAATCGACAGCCCGATCGGTCTGGTGGCCGTGCTTCCTATGGGTATGGCACAGGTATCGTCAATCGTTCCTACCGCCGAAGTAGGCCGCACCCTCCACAAGGGCGAGGAAATCAGCTACTTCCAGTTTGGCGGCTCGGATATCGTCATGGTATTCCAGGAGAAGAGCAATGTCAGCTTCACAGCGCAGCCTGGCGTACACTACAAGGTGGGTACACGTCTGGCAGTAGCCAACCCCGTAATCTACAAGAATTAAAGATTACCTGCCATCGAGAAAAACACACAACCAAAAACCAAAATTCAAAAAAGTAACAATATGGATACTTCAAAACTGCAACCTATAATGCAAAAGTTCGTCGCCCTTATCGATGCCAACGGCGGCGAGATGCGTAAAGCCCTCGAAAAAGCTATTGAATACGTGCATGAGAAAAATGTGATAGAATACGCCAATATCCGCAACCTTGACGAATATATAGAGTGGAACAACAAGAATCTGACCACTCCCTGGCTTGAAAACCGCTACGGCACAGCCACTCTCGAGAAGTTCAAGACCATGTACTTCCTCCTGGACGTAGCTCCTGTGGGCCAGTATCAGAATCCTACCGTGCCACGTCCTACGGATCCCGCCCTTACTCCGCTGTCAGAGTGGATGCGCGAATACCAGATAGCCTTAGGCCAGTGGATGGACGATCCATCATGGTTCACTCCCGAGGTCGAGAAATCGTTTGACGAAGCCGGCCCCTACAACATGAAAGAATATGTACGTCCGCGTGGCGGATGGAAGACTGTCAACCAGCTCTTTGCCCGTCGTACCAAACCAGGTTACCGTCCTATCGCAGCCATCGACGACCCACATATCATCGTGTCACCTGCCGAAAGCACATTCGCCGGTCAGTGGGAGGTCAACTCCAATACAGCCGTCAACATCAAGGGTCTTTACTGGCAGATTCAGGAACTGCTCGAAGGCAGCCAGTACAAGGACTGCTTCGAAGGCGGCCAGTGGACGCACTCGTTCCTTAACACCTATGACTACCACCGTCAGCATGCACCTGTCATGGGTACCATCCTTGAGGCTCGTGTCATCCAGGGTGCAGTCTATGTACAGATGACCCTTGTGCCCACAGAGGGACAGAAGGATGCCCAGACCATCCTCGGCAAGACTGTTGCCGTCAACCCCGACGCATCCAACAAGGCATTTAAGATCGATGCTCCTGACCTCGCAGGTTACGAGTTCATGCAGACCCGTGGTATCTTCATCATCGACAGCCCGATCGGCCTTGTAGCCGTTTGTCCTATCGGCATGGGTCAGGTATCGTCAATCGTTCCTACCGCCGAAGTAGGCCGCACCCTCTACAAGGGCGAGGAAATCAGCTACTTCCAGTTTGGCGGATCTGATTGCTGCATGGCCTTCCAGGAGAAGAGCAACATCAGCTTCACAGCCCAGCCGGGTGTACACTACAAAGTAGGCACCAAGATTGCCGACGCTTATCCTGTGATTGACTACAAGGTAAGACACAAATAAGCTCGTAGGAGCTTCAGCAATATAGAAAATGGAGCCGATGCACGACAAGTTATCGGCTCCGTTTTTTTTAATTCAACTGTTTATTAATCAGATTAATACATAACTACAATGGCAACATCTGACAAACCCTTAACCTCAGCCAGGGTTACAGGAGGCGGAAAGCCCAAGACGGGCGGAAAGGCCGCAACGTTAGGCATGATGTCGATGGCTATCATGATGGTCACCACGGTGCTTAGTCTGCGTGGACTGGCCTCACAGGCCGAGTATGGCTATACTTCGATATTCTGGTATGTGCTCTCTGCGTTATTGTTCCTTATCCCGTTTTCACTCGTATGCGCCGAGCTGGGTTCTACATATACCAAGAGCGGCGGTCTGTTTCGCTGGTGCGCCGAAGCATTCGGAGCACGCTGGGGATGGACTGCGATGTATCTCGAATGGATGACGGTGGTGATATGGTTTCCCTCGGTGCTGATGTTCGGAGCGGTGTCGCTGGCCTACGTGTTCTGGCCCGAGACCTTTGACCAGCATCTGGCATCCAATGTCATCTATACCCTTATCATAGTGCTTGCGGTCTATTGGCTCAGCACCTTCAACTGTTTCCGCGGTCTCAAGAGCGCCAACAAGCTCTCGACCTACGGAGGTCTCTTCGGCACAATCATCCCGGGTGCCATACTTATCATACTCGGTATCGTGTATGTATGCACCGGTGGCGAGAATTTCATCCCTACCGACCATCCTTTCTGGCCTGACTTCTCAAAGTACAGCACCATAGTGCTTGCAGCTTCCATCTTCCTCTTCTACGGCGGTATGGAGATGCAGGGCGTGCACGTCAACCAGATGGAGAATCCGGAGCGCACATTCCCGAAGGCTGCCCTGATAGCGGTGGTGATTATCCTCGCCGTGTTTATTTTCGGAACTCTGGCCATCGGATTTGTGATGCCTGAAAAGGACATCAACCTGCTCCAGAGTCTGCTTGTGGCCTATAACCGCCTGTGGGCACATCTCGGATGTCCGTGGCTCGGCAATGTGATAGCCTTGTTTGTCACCTTTGGCGTCATCGGCCAGGTCAGCGTAATCATCGCCGGCCCTTCTACCGGTATCCTTGCCGTGGGGCGCTCTGGTTATCTGCCCCGCAGCCTTCAGAAATGTAACAAGAACGGTGTGCAGACCCACATCCTCTGGATACAGGGTATAATCGTCACCATCCTCGCGCTCGTGCTCGTAGTGCTTCCGTCGGTGCAGAGTGCATATCAGATTCTGAGCCAGATGGCCACTATCATCTATCTGCTGCTTGTCATCATCATCTACTGCGCGTTCTTCCGTCTGCGCAAGACCGAGCCTAATGTCAAGCGCGGCTACCGCGTGCCGGGCGGCAAGTTCGGACAGTGGTTCGTCACTCTGCTCGGAGTAATCGGTGCCGGCGCGGCGATGATATTGAGCTTCTTCCCTCCCGGACAGATTTCCACCGGCAATCCTATAGTGTATATAGGCATATTGCTCGTAGGTACCATAATCCTTTTCTCCATACCGTTTATCGTCTATGCCAAGCGTAAAGCCAGCTGGCATGATCCCGACTCTGATTTCTATCCGTTTAACTGGATGATCGAGGGACGTAAGCCCGATCAGGTGTCAAAATGGACCAAGGACTATCAGCCTACCGACCAGGAGGTGCAGAATGCCATGAAACAGGAGAATAAAGTGTGACGTAACGCCGGCACTGACATATCTACGTTGATAATACTTATAATGTTATGAGAATTAACACAGGTAAGGGTACTATTTCCCTTCTGACACTCGCAGCCATATGGTCTATATCGCTGGTGGTGAACCTGCCGGGACTGGCAATCACGCCGATGCTGGGCAATCTTGACAAGATATTTCCCGGTACGTCCGAATTGGAGATACAACTCCTTACCGTGTTGCCTAATCTCTTCATAATCCCGTTCGTGCTGCTCTCGGGCAAGCTCTCGCTGTCAAAGAGCAAAATATCCATAGTAGTGGTGGCGCTCGTCATATATCTGGCGAGCGGCATCCTCTACTTTTTCGCCCGAAGCATGGTGGCTCTGATAGTCATCAGCTGTCTGCTCGGAGTGGGGTGCGGATTGCTTATCCCTCTGGCTGCCGGGCTGCTTGCCGATACGTTTGTAGGCAAATACCGCATGCAGCAGCTCGGCATCAAGTCAGGTATCTCCAACATAGCCCTCGTGATAGCCACGTTTGTGGTGGGATGGCTCAGCCATGGTAACTGGCACCTGCCGTTTTTGGTATATCTGATTCCGGCTATACCTCTGGCCATGTCGGTATTCCTCCGCGGCATACCCAAGGCTGACCTATATCCGCAGACTGTGGCTTCGCCGCAGGTCAAGGCATCGGCTAAGGTGGCCTCCAAGGCTTCGATGGCCGGGGTTGCCGCTGATGCCATACATGCCGTGCCGCCGACAGCCACCTCCGATATGTTCGGAAAATTCGGACGTGTCAAGGACGGTTTCATCGTGTCACGTGTCTGGTGGCTGATAGCGGTGTACTTCATGGTATGCTATGCCGGTGTCATCGTGAGCTACTATTCGCCGTTTCTGATGCAGGGCTACGGACTGTCGGACTCCGACGTAGGCACTGTGACCGCCCTGTTCTTCCTCGCGGTATTTTTGCCGGGATTCGTGTTGCCATGGATTGTGAAGAGCCTCAAGCAGACCACTCTGATCATATCTGCGGCTGTCATGGCAGGGGGCATATTCCTGATGACGGTGAGCCATCATTTCGGCATGCTCTGTCTGGCGGCCATGCTTGTGGGAGCCGGCTACGGTGTTTTCCAGCCTCTGATCTATGACAAGGCCACTCAGGTTATCACTGTTCCGGCCAAATCCACTCTGGCTCTGGCATTTGTGCTTGCGGCCAACTATCTGTCGGTGAGTGCCACGCCGTTTATCGTCGACGGGTTTGCCGACCTGCTGCATCAGGCACATAACAATGCCTTCCCGTTCATATTCAATTCAATAGTCATGGCGGCTTTCACGGTGATTGTGATTCTGTTTCGCAAATCGTTTGTGTTTGCCATCAACAAGACATATTATTAAAATCATACAAGAAAATACCAACATGTTCCGACTATTTCGCACTGTAGGATGCCTCTCGGCGGCGGTGTGCATCGTGACGCCTGTCATGGCCCAGCGGCATCCCACGACTCCGGAGTTTCAGGAGGTAAAGATACTCAATGACAAGGATTCGTCAGGCATCACCGAGATTAATGTCTATGAGACATTTGTCGAGAACGCACCTAAAGCCTATAATATCCCCGGTGCTCCGCGATTTGCCATCGTCGGCAAGGACCGCAAGTTTTATCTCGGCATAGGCGGTACGGTCAAGGCCACGATATCATATGACTGGGGCAACCCGATAGACAATCCGTTTGATTTCACCACTTCGGCCATACCTATGGCACAGCGTCCGGGCGACGGCGGCAAGGTGCAGTTCAGCGCGGCCACCAGCAGCCTCTACATCAATTTCGTGGCGCTGCCGGGCGATGACAACCAGATCGGTGCCTATTTCAATGCCAATCTGACCGGCAACAATGACTATGCCTTCGATCTGCAGTATGCCTACATCAAATACCGCGGCATCACCGCCGGCTATAACTACAGCCTGTTTTCGGACATGGCTGCGGCTCCACCGAGCATTGACAATGAGGGCCCTTGCGGCTTCACTGCCATACCTAACGGGGTGGTGGACTATGAGCACTCGTTCGGCAAGCACTGGAGCATAGGTGCCGGCCTGGAACTGCCGATGGTATCGGCCACCACAGGTGCCGACACTTATACCGTCAGCCAGCGTGTGCCGGATATTCCTGCCTACGTGCAGTATTCATGGGGCGGAGGCTCGAGCTGGATAAGATTTTCCGGCATAATCCGCAACATGCTCTACCGCGATGTCGTAGAGGGTAAAAACCGCGACAATGTGGGGTGGGGCATAAAGATGAGCGGAAGTGCCGCCCTGTGTCCGTTTGTGACCGCATACTATCAGGCCGCGTATGGCAAGGGCATCACGAGCTACTTCCAGGACCTCTATGAGGGCGGACTGGACATGGTGCCTGAAGAGGGGAGACCCGGACGTCTGTCGACTGTCAAGTCGTGGGGCGGTTACATAGGTCTGCAATACAATCTGTCAAGGAAGGTATTTGCCACCACCACCTACAGCCATGTGCGTAACTATGCGCCTGACTATGCCGCCGGTGACACTCCGTGGGGAGAGCAATACAAATATGCCCAGTATGCGCTGGCCAACGTGATGTGGAGCATCACGCCTATCATACAGACGGGTGTGGAATATATCTATGGCCGACGTGTCAACATGGATGGCGAGTCACGCCACGACAACCGTATCCAGGCGATGCTTCAGGTCAGCTTCTGACATGACGTCTGTCGCTCTATGAGTCGCGTGTCACGAGTGCTTGTCTATCCTGACACCGTCCATATCTACCACTTCCAGGGTGAGTCCTCTATATGTGACGGAATCCCCGGGACGTGGTATTTTTTGTAGCTGCTCAAGTATGAGGCCGGCTATGGTGGTGTAGCCCGAGGGGATGGATTCGCCGTCGAGGTCGAAGTGGAGCATGAAATCATATATGGGGCATTGGCCGTCCACGAGCCAGCTGTGTCCGTCAGCACGGGTGATGATGAAAGCGTCATCGGTGCCCACTTCCACCGATCCTACGAGACCTCCGAGCACATCGCAGAGTGTGACCATCCCCTGCACCTCGCCGTATTCGTCACATACGAGTCCGCAGTGGACGCCTTTGTGGCGCAGTATGCCTAATGTGTCATAGGCTTGCATGATTTCGGGTATGAATGTACCGGGCTTGACGGCGTCGGCGAGATTGAAGTCGCGGCTGCATATGTCGAATATCATATCCTTGAGATGCACTATGCCTATGATGCTTGAATGGTCTGCATCATATACCGGATAACAGCTGTGGGTATCCTGCCGGATGATTTCTTTGATGCGGTCAGCAGGCATATCCACGTCAAGCGTGACAAGGTCAATCTTCGGGGTCATTATGGAGCTGACACGCTGGTCGCCCATGGCGAGTGCCCTCAGCATGATGTCTTGTTCGAGGTCTTTGACCTCTCCGGCGTCAGTACCCTCGCGTATGACCGATTTGATTTCTTCTTCGGTCACACGGTTGCTCTCTTTGTTGAGTCCGAACAGCCTGACAAGCAACGCTGTGGAGCGCGAAAGGAGCCATACGGCCGGGAGTGTCATGACTGAGAGAAAGTGCATTGGCCGCGCTACGGCCATGGCTACACGGTCGGAGGCATTGAGTCCTATACGCTTCGGAAACAGCTCGCCGACGACTATGGAGAGATAGGTGACTATGATGACTATGACGGTCTGGGCCACAACCCTGGCTGTGGCTGCCGACATGCCGGCTGAGGCAAGCCAGGCGGCAAAGTCGCCTGACAGGGCTGCGCCCGAAAACAGACCGGTCAGGATGCCTATAAGTGTGATGCCTATCTGTACGGTCGACAGGAATCGGTCAGGTTCTTCGGCTAATTTCAGAGCTGTGGCGGCGTTGCGGCTCCCCTTTTTTGCCGCAGATGACAGCCGGGATTTGCGTGCGGAGATGAGCGCGACTTCCGACATGGAGAAAATGCCGTTGAGAAGTATGAGGATAACGATTATGATCAGGTCACTCATGACGGGTGGGATAAGTTCACAATGTGATGTTGTTATGTAATGTCAATGTTGTATTTCTTAAAATGTTAACAATGTTGTGGCTTCCATTGTTTGTGTGCATACCGTGGGATGGGCAAAAGAAAAGCCCACGTCTAAGGGTGTGACGTGGGCGAATAAACGGGCCATTTTAAAAATTTGGTCTTTGGCTTTTTTAATGAAGCCAGCAAAATGCCGTTTTGTACTATAGAAACAACGGCATGAGCGAAATAGTTTGCCGTAGATGTGTTTTTTATGGCGTATTTATTGTTTTCTGACGATTACGGCGACATTGCTGTCGGCATCTGGGAGATGGATGGAACCGTTGGCCACTGTTGATGTCTTACCGGAATACAGGTCTGTGACCTCGGTGCCGTCGGGCCATGCCTCTTTAGCCGGGATGCCGGCCGGTGAAGATGGGTTGAGGGAAATGAGCACAGTGTCGCCTCCAAGTCGGCGCATGCAGGTGTGCTGATTGATTGTGGTCTGCTTGCCCATGCCTATCGCAGGATGTGCCTGTCTGATTTTGCCGAGTTTCTGGAAGTGGAGCAATGTCTCAGTGTCCCCGTCGGTCCAGTTCATGTCGGAGCGAAATGCCTGGTTGCTGTCGACATTGAGACGCGCATCGCTGAGTTTGCGTCCAGATTCGTCGCCGTAGAAAATCTGCGCGACTCCGGGCGAGAGCATAAGCGTAGTGGCACAGTCAATCATGTTTGACATGTCGGCATCGCGGTGATACGAATTGTTGAGATAGCTGAACGGATGCCAGTCGGGGTGTGCCGCTATGCTGTCGGCGTAGGCTTGCCATACGTACACGATGCCGTCCAGATCGCCGTGTTTGGGAAAGTAGAAGTTGACCATGCTTGAGAACCCTGCACCGGCGTAATCGGGTTTGTAGTCGATACCGGCCATATCGTAGTCGCCTGTCATATAGAATCTGTCGGTCCATAGCGATGCCGGGTCATCGGGATGTTTTGCTCGCCACTTTGTCAGGGCATCGTTACATGCTTTGCTTAGCTCCTTCCACCGGTTGAGATGGACGTTTTCCACGATGTCGCAGCGGAAGCCGTCGATGCCGAATTCTTCAACCCATGAAGCTATCCATGCGATTAGATATTGTGACGGACTCCAATTACGGTCAGTGCGCAGCGGCCTGGCGGAGGGATTGACCCATGCATCGTTGTCTTTTCCCTCCTTGCGCCATTTTTTCTTGAGGAAAGAGGGGACTTTTACGTGGCTGTCGCTCTCGTCCTTGAAATCAGGCATTCCGTAGAGGGTGGCCTGCAGCGGATCTGTCTCATCCCAGTTTTCATCGGGCATCCTTATCCAGCCGCGGTCATACCAGCCCTTCCATCCGAGCCGCCCCTCGTAGAAGTGGTCATAGCTCCAGTCTCGTATGTGTTTCGCCGCTTCCTGTTCGGTGTATCCTGTGTCGGCAAAACCGTATTGGACTGCATCAAGCAGAGTTGGGTAGCCGGGGTCATTGAGATTGGCGCCGAGCATGACACGTATGCCCTGGGCGTGCAGGGTGTCGACGAGTTCGCGAAATTCGGCTACGGTGCCGTAATTTTTGTCAATCTGTGTGTAGTCGAGAGGGTAGTAGCCGTGGTATCCGTAGTGGGGAAAATCGTTGACGGAGCCGCTGCCCGACATCCAGCCGTGGATCTGCTCGTAGACATCGGTCATCCAGAGCACATCGATGCCCATGTCGGTGAAATAGCCATCCTTGGCTTTCTGCAACATCCCTTTGAAGTCGCCCCCGTGAAATGTCGCGGCATTGAGGCGTTCGGAACCATAATCCACGATGCGTCCATAGTTGACATCATTGGTCGAATCGCCATTGCAGAAGCGGTCTGTGATGACGAAATAGACTGTCGCATTGCCCCAGTCAAAAGGCTTTGTGTCGGCTGCCGTGACCGCATGCATGCCTGACAGCAGCAGCGACAGCCCCCCGAGTAAGCATCTCTTTTTCATAAGGTAGTATTATCTCTTTTTCAAAAGAAGTTTATTATCCGTCTGCAAAATTACACCCCTGCTCCATAGCCGTCAATACTGATTTATAACCATACAATTGTGCATAATATACTAAAGAAAATTCTGTGTCTCGATTTATTTATTTATTTATTTTGCATATTTAAGTGAGGAGATTGATAAATGAAGAAAAGGACCTGTATAGTATTGTTTAACTTTGATGTGCTTGATTGTGGCTCATGCTGAAGCTAAATTTGTTGGTGTAATTCATCAGTATTCTTTTTGTGTAAATTTAAAATACCCGGATATGTCATTTTGGAATTTGTTATGTGAGGCCATTCTGCTTGATAAGATATGTAGATGGATTTTCCCTAAAAAGAAAGTATCGTCACAATCTTATCAACCACATTATGATTATGCTACCCAATGTGGGTACGCAGCTCGTATTGAAGAATTGGAGCAAGAAATCAAAGAGTCACAAAAACGACTTGCCGAATATCAAAAGCTGACAGGCAACAGATCTATAGGCAATTATGAAAATATCGATCAAATTCAAGAGCGGATTGATGAGCTTGAGAATCAGATGGATGAATATGATGATACATCTGATCGCTATGACCTCATTCAGGAAGAAATAGATTTGCTCCAAGACAGTCTGGATGATATTGAAGAAGCTGAATGGATGGAGGACGACATAAACAGCTTCAACAATGATATTTATGACACGGATTTATACCATGAAGACTGGTAAATCGGCTCAAGCCGAAAACGCGGTGCATAGATTTTGAAGGAAGTGTTAAATTTGTGACATGAAAACCGGCGAAGCATTTTGGCAGTTCTTACCCGATGGATTGGGAGAACTGTTTGAAATGGTCAAGTTTGAAAAGACCGACCAGTCATACGACATCTGGCTTGACGAGAAGAAGAAGCTGTCCGATGAGGACTTCCGTAACCCCAATATAGTAGCTTGAGGTTATACTGACTATGTCACCATTCAGGATTATCCCATGCGAGGACGTCCTGTGTATCTGCATATGCGCAAGAACAAATGGTGGGACAAGAAGACCAACGAGATATTCAGCTACAATCTTGAGCTCCCCAACGAGGAAGGGACACGACTCAGTGCCGAGTTCGTGGCTTTTTTAAAAGACGAAGGTGGAGACGACAGCTCTGTCGATTAAGCATATAGCGCGGATGTACTGCGTAAACGGCAAGTATTTTGCTGACTTATACCGCAACAAGCTGAGCGGCTACGCCCAGTGGTGCGGGAGCGAACTCGGTTGTGGGTTTTATTTCAACGCCGCCAACATCGGACCGTACATGAGCCTTGACGAGACCTGTCTGAGCAACGGCGAGGTGTGGACTTTCCTGACCAACAAGGACGGCCACGGCGGCAAAGGCACGCTGGCGGCAGCCATCCCCGGCACCAGAAGCGACGAAATTATCTCCATACTCATCGGCGCGATGGGCAAGTCTGTCAGACGCAAAGTGAAAGAAGTGACTTGCGATCTGTCCCCATCAATGATGCTGATAGCCGCCGAAGTGTTCTACAACGCACACGTTGTCAACGACCGCTTCCACGTACAGCAGGTCTATAACGATGCGGTTGATGAAATCCGAATAGACATACGCCGTCAGCTTATCGCCGAAGAAAACAGCCGCGACAAATCTGTGCCTGCTGTTACGTATTCCAACGGCGAGACCATGCGCCAGATACTTGCCCGCAGCAAGCACACACTTATGATGTCGCAGAACAAATGGACTGACATACAGCGCCATCGTGCAAACATTCTGTTCAGACACTATCCGATACTGAAAGCCGCGTACCACCTCGCTATGGAACTGCGCCAGATCTTCAACGCTAAGATATCACCCGCCAAAGCAATGGGGCGGATGAACAAGTGGTATGAATTAGTAATGGCATTGGGCAACAACAACTTCCGCTCTGTCATCAAGACGTTCAGGAACCACGCCCCGACTATCCTCAACTACTTCCGTCGGCGAGCCACCAACGCCTCGGCCGAAGCTTTCAACTCCAAAGTGAAAATCTTTCGTTCGCAGATGCGCGGAGTACGCGACCGAGATTTCTTCATCTTCCGACTCGTCAAGCTATACGCCTGAAATTTTAACTCTCGATTCCCTCTGTTTTAACAAATGCACCGTGTTTTCGGCTTGAGCCGTATTATGCCGGATAGGGCAAAAACAAAAACGCTGGAAATCAAGCGATTTTCAGCGTTTTGCGGTAGAAGTTCGGACTTCTTGGTGATCCGCCTGGGGCTCGAACCCAGGACCCCAACATTAAAAGTGTTGTGCTCTACCAGCTGAGCTAGCGAATCTCCGTTGGTGCTTCTGAGAGACGATGGATATGTTCCTCTCAAAAAGCACTGCAAAGTTAATCCGTTTTGATGACTTATGCAAATAAATGGTGGATTAATTTTGTGGCGTCTGTGTATTTTGTCTGATTTTATTAGATGTGAGGGATTGTTTAGCGGGAAATTGAGGATATCGGGGCTAATGAATCATGTATGATTATGGACGTGAGTGATGATGCTTATGGTTACATGCGGTAGACATTGGCATTGCGTAGGAGTTCGTGGATGCTGGCTTCAAGTTTGCTCATGAGTGGAAATATGAGGTTGAGCTCACGAGTGGTTATGGTAGGTATGCCTGGCTGTGAGTGAGAGCCTTGATGGAGTATGACTTTCTGATAAAGTTTCATCGTTTTTATAAGGTCACGTATCGGTTTGAGCTCTTCGGTGCGGTCATATTGGTTTATCAATGTCTGTATTCGGCCGGGCAGTCGGTTGGGTTGGCAGTGGCGGCATGTTTCCTGTATTCGTCTTACGAGTTCATCGGCGCGGTTGATTCCGTTTCCGCTTGCATTGATATAGATTGGTGAATCAGTCAGAAGCCGTCGCAGCAGTTCCTTTGTCTCGGAATGAGTATCTGCCAGAGTGAACTACGCAAACTCAGATATCATGTTTTCAAATTTTCGTCTCAGTCGGTTTGCTATGCCGTTTATGTCTGACGGGTCTTATCGAAGTCCGTCTTTATTTTGCTGATTGGGTCATCGAGGTTGTGATTGTATTGGCGGCATAAGTAGAGAGACTGGATGCAGTATTTCCAGAACGCGGATTTTTCATTTTCCGACAGACGTGAGAAGTATTCGCTCAGCCACTCGTAGAGCTTTTGTGCATTGCGATACAGACGGCCGGCCCTCCGGCGTTGCCATGATGAAGTCTCGATCTTCCCAGTCTATGATGGTTTTAAGCTGCTCATCATCTTTTGCCTCGTATATCAGAGATTCGATTTTAGGCTGTTTCTGACTGGTTTCCCATGACTCTATTTCAATCATTGATTTCAGTTTCGGCACTGAGGGGAGCAACACCGAAAGTATCTTGAGCATCAGCCACAGTGTCACCATGCGCTGCTGTCCGTCTATGATTTCCAGTATGCTTTTGTCTGCTCGGCTTTTTGCAAGGATGATATTCCCTAAAAAATAATCTTCTCCGTTTTCAAAAGCATTGGTGATGTCATAGTATAGCTGCAACAGCTGTTCGTCGGTCCAGGAATACGGACGTTGAAACGTGGGGGATTATATATTTGTCATCATTGATGAACAATGATTTAAGGTCTTTTTGCTCGGCTGATAGAGAAAGGGCCATTGTCAGTAGGGTATAAAATTATGTTTGGATTACAAATATACCCTTTTAGGCGTTATAATCCAAACATACAAATTTCGCCTGTGCCCTCTGGATAAAATTCAGGGAGTCACTATGACAGGGTAGCCTGGCTCGGAGTGGATAGAGTAGGGGGAGAGACTGAATTTGCGCTGGGCGGCTTCGCCCGACAGAGGCGTCCCGTAGTTGAATGCGTCAAACGTGCTTCCGCATTTAGGGCATCGGGCTATCGGGTGGTGCTCGTCATCTGTGGTGATTTCGATGAGCACCTGATTGTCGCGTTCCACAGGACATGCCGGACTGTAGGCCTTAAGGTCGCTTTCGCCACCTCCGCCGGTTACAAGAAGTATGCCGGCATAACCGGTCTCGTCAAATGCCACGTAGGGGTAGCCGGTAGGGATGCCACGTTGCTTTATGAAATATACATGTTCAAAAGCTCCATGGATACCATAACGTATCCATGCAGCTTGAGAAATCGAGAGGTGTACATTGGTCACCGGTATACGCTCATCATCCGTCTTGCTGCATGAAACTGATACGATTGCCATCAATGAAGCAAGCAATCCGGACAGAAGGCTGCGATGACTATGCTTAAGGAGAGTCATATGGAGCAGGTTGTTACTGTTGGTTGTTTCCGTTGAACAGACGGCCGACGAGGGTGGCCATCTGGTTGGCGGCTTCCTGCATCTTGGGACCAATCATGGGCTTGAGTATCGCAGGAACCTCTACCTCTATGACTGCGACGAGTCGGGTGGTAGTGTCAGTATCTTTGGCGAGCTCAAGCGACAGGAACATGGGAACAGGGGCATTTGAGGCCTTCAACTTGATCATGTCAGGCTCGTGGCGGTCGATGATTTCGAGTCGTATCTCCCCTACGGGATTGGCATTTATGATGATGGCATCGTCGGTGAAGTGCACGTCTCCGGCCTTCTGACGCAAATCGTCGGGCATCTTGTCAAGCAGGTCCTGATATGCGCCGAGATTGCTTATCTTATTATATACGTCTGATTGTGAACCGGATATTGATACCGGTTGGCTTGAATATTTTGCCATGGATTTTGGTTGTTTGTGTATGGTAATATGTGTATCAGTTATAGAATCAGGCATCCACGAATTGTAAAGCATCGCGAATGCCTGATTCATATACTAATAACGTGTAATACGCAGATTTATTATTTCATCCAGTTTGACGGATCCTTGCGCCACTGGCGCAGGGTCTCAAGATCTTTCTCGTGGATATATCCTGTAGAGAGGGCTGCATCGAGCATGGCGTTGTAGTTGCTGAGAGTCAGCAGGCGCACTCCTGCCTGAGCAAAAGCCTCTTCGGCTTGAGGAAAGCCGTATGTGAAGATTGCTACCATGCCTATCACCTCGCAGCCGGCCTTGCGGATGGCCTCTACAGCTTTGAGACTGCTGCCTCCTGTGCTGATGAGATCCTCGATGACTACCACTTTCTGGCCCGGAAGCAGATTGCCCTCTATGAGGTTTTCCAGACCGTGGTCTTTAGGCGACGAGCGGACATAGACATAGGGTTTTGCCATCAGATCTGCGACAAGGGCACCTTGTGCGATGGCTCCTGTGGCAACGCCGGCGATGGCATCGACATCACTGAAGTTCTCCTCGATGAGACGTGTCAGCTCAACCTTGATGAACGAGCGTATTTCAGGGTAGGAGAGGGTCTTGCGGTTGTCGGTATATATAGGGGAGTGCCATCCCGATGCCCATGTGAAAGGAGAATCGGGCTGCAGGTTGATTGCTGAGATTTTCAGAAGTTTCTCTGCGAGAAGTTTTTGGAGTTTTTCCATGATGATGTAGTGGTTGTTTGCTTTTTATGAATTAGGCGAAAAAAGGCTGACAGGATTAATATCCCGTGTAGGTGTGGGGTGAAAGGCGGTGAAGCTCAGCCTTGACCTCTTCGCTGACATTGAGAGTGTCAATGAAAGCTGATATGCTTTCGGCTGTCACTGCCGCATTTGTGCGAGTCAGCTGCTTGAGGGTTTCATAGGGATGGGGATAGCCCTCGCGGCGCAGTATGGTCTGTATGCCCTCGGCTACGACGTTCCACATGCGGTCAAGGTCACGGTTGATGGCATCAGCATTGAGCAGCAGTTTGCCCATGCCTTTGAGTGTGCTTGAGAATGCTATGAGAGCGTGGGCCATCGGCACACCTACATTGCGGAGCACAGTGGAGTCAGTCAGGTCACGCTGCAGACGTGACACCGGCAGTTTTGTTGACAGATGCAGCAGTATCGCATTGGCTATGCCGAGGTTGCCTTCGGAATTCTCAAAGTCGATGGGGTTGACCTTGTGGGGCATGGCCGACGAACCGACTTCTCCCTCCTTGATTTTCTGCTTGAAGTACTCCATGGAGATGTACTGCCACATGTCGCGGTCAAAGTCGATCAGGATGGTGTTTATACGTCCCATGGCCTCAAAGAGCGAAGCGAGATTGTCGTAGTTTGATATCTGGGTGGTGTATTCCTCGCGTACTATGCCGAGATGTTCAGCCAGGAATTTCTTGCCGAAGTCACGCCAGTTGATGTTAGGGTAAGCGGCGAGGTGGGCATTGAAATTACCTGTGGCACCGCCGAATTTACCGCTTACAGGTATATTGTCAAGCTGTGACAGCTGCTGGCGCAGACGATATGCAAACACCATTATTTCCTTGCCCAGACGTGTCGGTGATGCGGGCTGGCCGTGGGTTTTGGCAGCCATGGGGAGGTCTTTCCATTCTTCGGCGCGGCGTTCCAGCTCCTCTATAAGTTCCACGAGCAGCGGACGGTAAACGTCGCTGATTGCTTCCTTGATGGATACGGGGACGGATGTGTTGTTGATGTCCTGGCTTGTCAGGCCGAAGTGTATGAATTCCTTGTAGCTCTCAAGCCCCATGGCATCAAACTGCTCCTTGATGAAGTACTCTACAGCTTTGACATCATGGTTGGTGACTCCTTCGATTTCCTTTATGCGCTGCGCGTCGGCAAGCGAGAAGTCGCGGTAGATGGCTCTCAAGGCATCACGTTTCTCGGCTGGTATGCCTGATAACTGGGGCAAAGGAATTTCGCAGAGTGCGATGAAATATTCTATTTCCACTCTTACGCGGTAACGTATGAGAGCAAATTCCGAAAAATATTCATCAAGTTTCTGACATTTGGAGCGATAGCGTCCGTCGACAGGAGAGATGGCTGTAAGAGTACTTAGTTCCATAGAGTTGTATTGACTGAAAATAGTGCCGCAAATTTACGGAAAAATACCCTATTATGAAAGTGTGCGAGGCCTTGAATTACTGTTCCAGGTCAGGGGCAAGTCGGCGAGTGGCTTCGGCGAAAATAAGCACGAATATTGACAGCACGATATATGTGATAGCGGTGGAGTGCAACACATCTCCCAGGCCTACCATAGGGGCAGCTACGGCTCCAACGATATATCCCGATATGCCCAATATGGCAGAGGCTTCTCCGGCTTTGTGGCGTCCCTCGTTCATGGCCAGCGAATTTGATGTCGTGAATATCAGTCCGAGGCCAAACAGTATGACTGCCATGCATGCTTCAAAAACCCATAGATTGTGAATGGTATAGAGCGCGACTGCCTGGCATACCACTCCTCCGGCCATGACCCATGCACCGATGACTGCGGCCTTCTTCAGCGGCTTGAATCTGAGGGCTATCAATGACCCTGCCATGACAAACAGGGCATTGCAGCCGATTACCACACCGTAGATGGTCTGCGAAAGCCCGTAATGGGTCTGCAATATAAATGGAGATGATGAGATATAGGAAAAGAGGAGTCCCAAGGCGAGTCCCTTGAAGCATACATGTATCATAAAGGGCCGGTTTCGCAACAATACCATATAACCCGACATGGATTTCCACCATGCTCCGGAGCTGCGTCGGCTTGTCGGCAATGATTCTTTGACAAATGGTGCCACTGCCAATATAATCATGGCGAATATGGCAAGCACGACAAAAATGCCTTTCCAGCCGAACGTATCGGCTGTCACACCGCCTATTACCGGAGCGGATGCAGGTGCAAAACCGTTGATGGCTCCTATCAGCGCCATGAGTTTGGCGAGCGGACGCCCGGAATATATGTCGGCCGGGATTGTGCGTGCCAGAAAATATCCTCCTGAGGCTCCGATACCCTGAAACAGACGGCAACTGTTGAAAACGTGTATGCTGGGCGAAAATATACTTGCCACGGCAGCTACGATAAACAGGCTCACAGATCCTATCAGCACCGGTTTACGACCGTAGCGGTCACTCATGGGACCGAGGAGCAGCTGCCCGACGGCAAGACCTATCATGCCCATAGTCAATCCCATCTGTGCGACAGGCACCTGACATCCGAAAAATTTGCACATTGCCGGGAGTGCCGGAGTGTACATGTCATTGACAAATGACCCTAAAGCACTCATAAGCACCAGAAACACTACCACAAACCAGTAGTATTTGGGGGTGGATGCGAGTTTTGACGTCATCGGTGAAACCTCGGCAGCAGACGTATCGGATGCCGTGGTGTTTTTGTTATCATCCATAAGCGATGAATATCTATTAGATATTGATTATATGGAAAATAACACGCTACTTAAGCCAAATGTTGCTTGCAGAGGAATCGGGCTATTGCATGGCTGGCTGGAGTATGACCGAGAATCCGGAGGAAGTTCCTGCCAGACGGATGCTTCCATCGCTGAGGGTCGTATCCGGGGGAACTGTGCGTAAAAGATACGGCATGTCAGGGATAACCTTGTTGGAGGCTAACATTGTCGCGACGACCCCCATCGTCATCCGCAGGTTAATCTCTATACATGGAGCCAGATGCATGGCTTCATTATTGCTTATGTCACCATAAGCCAGCATATCCACTCCTATCCATCCTCTATATCGCGGCAGGACATTGGCGAGAATATCAGCAAGCATATGGCTGATATGGCTGAAATCTGCCGGATTGTCACCATATCTTATATCGGCGTCATGTAAAAATGACAGGACATCGGTTTGGGGCATCACCATGCTCCCCATATACCTTCCATCAGTGGTAGTTTGGAACACTGACCATGCGTGATGTCTTATTCCGTTAGTGTCAGCATAAAACAGGGCCGACATATCCATCACTTTGGGCAGCGCATCCTCGACAATCACGCTGCCCTGTCGGCGTATGATGCCTCCGGCCAGGCGCAACAGTTCTGCATCGGTCAATGTGCTGGTGGGGAAAACGCCTCGTCCGCTGCTTGACCATGGACGTTTCAGCATGCAGTTGTCACCTCCTCGGGCGGTCACATCCTCCGCGCTTGCATATATGCGCTGATGATTAGGGGCGTCTATGCCGGTGTGTTTTGTGAGAGCATCGTTGACTGTGATGGCGAGCCGCCTGTGGCTTGACAGACGTATATCGGCTATGGTGTGGTCTGAGGGCTGATATATCAGCGGTAGCCCGGCTTCTTCAAACTGGCGTTTTGTATCCGGGCTCCATCCCCATGGAGCCGGTGAAGCCGCAAGCCCCGGTTGGTAGCGTCTGACGTTGACATTGGCTTTTTGTGCAGCTTCTTCTATCTCGCTGTCGCTGTGGTGTGGAGCTATGATATAATCGCCATCTTTGGCCCACCATATCGGCAGTAGTTCGCAATCATGCTGATATTGGAGCGCGTGGCGTGACGGAGTGTACCACCGGTTGTTGCTTCCCAGAGCTTCATCGTTGGCCGGGTTGAAGAGGTGTACCGAGGGCAGAGCGTCAGAAGGGTTTGCGATACTTGTCATCTGCCGAATCTTCAAGGATGCTCAGATACGAGTTGTAACGTGACTGTGCTATGAGATTTTCGTCAAGCATACGCCTTACGTTGCATCCCGGTTCATGTGTATGGGTGCAGTTGCCGTACTTGCAGTCGGCCGAGGCCTTGAATATCTCAGGGAAATAATGGGATACCTCGGTCTTGTCGAAATCTATAGTGCCGAAACCTTTCACTCCGGGCGTGTCGATGATGAAACCTCCACCCATGTCGGCTGGCAGAGCGAACATCTCGCTGAAGGTGGTCGTGTGCATGCCGGTGTTGTGCACGGTGGATATTTCGGCGGTCTTCTGCTGCACCGACGGCAGTATGTCATTTATTATTGTGGATTTGCCCACGCCCGAGTTGCCTGACAGCAGGGTCACCTTTCCACCTAACATCACCCGAAGATGGTCCAGTCCCTCTCCGGTTTTGGCCGAGACGGCCACAACCCGGTATCCGATTGAGCCATAAAGATAGCTGACTGCATCGAGCAGTTCGCGGTCCTCGTCACTTTCGAGTAGGTCTGTCTTGTTTATTACAAGTATGGCTTTGACTCCATATGCTTCGGCGGTGGCAAGTATGCGGTCAATGAATGTCAGTGAAGTCGTCGGGTGGGCGAGAGTGACAATCAGAGACATCTGGTCAATATTTGCCGCGAGGATATGTGCTTCTTTTGACAGATTGCTTGCACGCCTGATTATGTAATTGGCGCGAGGTTCTATCGCGGTGATATATCCGGGTTGTCCGTCACGTTGGGATGTGACAAAATCCACTTTGTCACCTACAGCCACCGGGTTGGTGGTACGGATGCCTTTAAGACGGAAATTGCCTTTGACGTTGCAGTAGTATATGTCTCCGTTGTCTGTCGCAACCTCGTAGCGGTTGCCGGTATTTTTGATTACGAGCCCTTTCATCTATGATGATTGAGTGAAGATTTTTTCTATGGTAGTAAAGTTAACTAAATAACCTGATGTCATGTGTATATATCAACACATTTTTCGTGAATATGGTGTTTTTTTCATGTATAAGTATAGATGCTGTCTCTTATACACATCTGACGCTGCCGACGATAAGGC
>ERZ1027217.83-NODE-83-length-54395-cov-9.829499_pt1 | contig 54395 bp, 43 predicted proteins | sample MGYA00519268_ERZ1027217 | MGnify/ENA primary metagenome ERZ1027217 (study PRJEB26926, sample SAMN06164537) | human gut metagenome | biome: ENVO:00009003; feature: ENVO:2100002; material: ENVO:00002003 | host: Homo sapiens | place: USA | collected 2012 ...
CGAGATCCTGAGATGTCTCGTGGGCTCGGAGATGTGTATAAGAGACAGTTCCGGCCCCCATGCAGGTCACCGCCTCCACCCCCGCCCGGGTATGGACGGAAGGATACGGCACGGGCAACGGAAGGCTGGGCATCCTCTCTTTCGGCGTTTTTCCGAAGGAAACCGTCGTCCTCAATGAAGGAAGCATTTTCGCAAAGAAAAATTTCCAAATGAGGGAAGGCGCCGCGGAAGCTCTGGACAAGGCGCGCGAACTTTGCAAGGAAGGAAAATACCGCAGTGCAGACCAGCTATTCCGTAAGAATATCCTTCCTCCCGGCAACATTGCGGGGGATTACCAGCAGGGGGGGCGTCTTCAGGTGGAATTCCAGGGGCTTCCTTCACCTTCCTCCTATCAGCGTACGCTGGATATGCGGCGGGGCAAGGCAACCACCCGCGCCCAATTCGGCACGGGGGAATTGACCACAGAAATCCTGGCGGCCCCGTCCAGCGAATGCGCCGCCTACCACATTGCCTGCACGATGCCGTCCGGATGCCGCGTTTCCCTGAATCTGGAACACCCGGATCCGTCCGCCCGAATTGTTGCGCAGCCGAATGGCTGGGTGCTGGAAGGACAGGGAAGCAACGGGGGCACCCGGTTTGAAAACACGGTGGTCATTCTGGCGCCCGGAGCCTCCGTTACCCGCAAAGGCTCAACAATTATTCTTGATTCCGCCCGGGAAGTGCTGGTACTTTCATCCATTTCCACAGATTACAATATCCGGAAGCCGGAAGCTCCCCTGACGCATTCCCTGGCGGCTAAAAACGCGCGAATCCTGGCAAAAGCGCAAAAGGCGGGATGGAAAAAACTGGCGGCGGAAACGGAAGATTATTTTTCCCGGCTCATGACGCGCTGTCAGGTGGATCTGGGGGATTCCCCGGCCGGGGTTTCCGCCATGACCACCGCCGAAAGGCTGGAGCGGGTCAAACAAGGAAAGAAGGATCCGGATCTTCTGGAACAGCTTTTCCAGTTCGGCCGCTTCTGCACGATTGCCCACACCAGGCCGGGGCAGCTTCCCTGCGGTTTGCAGGGATTATGGAATCCGGAGCTGAGGGCGGCGTGGATGGGCTGCTATTTCCTGAACATCAACAGCCAGATGAACCAGTGGCCCTCCCATGTCACCGGGCTGGGAGAATTCCAGAGCTCCTATCTTGATTTTGTCCGCAGCCTGCGCCCCCACGGAGAGGAGTTTGCGCGCTTCATTAAACGGGACGGCTTCTGCTTCGGCCACTATACGGATTGCTGGAAGCGCACCTATTTTTCAGGCAACAATCCGGAATGGGGGGCCAGCCTCATGAACGGGGCATGGGCATGCGCCCACCTGGTGGACAGTTACCGCTTTACCGGAGACCGGGAAGACCTTAAAAAATCGCTGCCCATTCTGGAATCCAACGCGCGTTTCATCATGTCCTGGTTTGAAGATGACGGCGAGGGCCGTTACCTCTCCGGCCCGGGGGTGTCTCCGGAGACCGGATTTTACGCGCCGGACGGCACAGGCCCCAACGTGCTTTCCTATGTTTCCAACGGCACTTCCCATGACCAGCTTCTGGGCAGAGAGGCTCTCCGCAATTATATCTACGCCTGCGGAGAGCTGGGCGTAAGGACTCCCACCCTGCTTAAAGCCGTCCAATTTCTCAGGAAAATCCCCCAGCCTGCCATCGGTCCCGACGGAAGGGTGCAGGAATGGAGGCAGCCTTTTGAAGAAATGCAGAAGGGCCACCGGCACATCAGCCACCTTTACGGCCTGTTCCCCGGCACGGAATGGGATGTTCTCAATACTCCGGAATATGCGGAGGCCGTACGCAAGTCAGCCGATTTCCGGCGCAAGTACGCGGATATGGGAAACAACGGCATCAGGACCGGATGGAGCACGGCGTGGCTCATCAATCTTTATGCCGCCCTTGGCGACGGGAACGCCGCAGAGGACAGGATGTACACCATGCTGAGGCACTACATCAACTCCAACCTTTTTGACCTCCATCCCCCGTTCCAGATAGAAGGGAACTTCGGCTTTTCCTCCGGCGTGGCCGAATGCCTGATCCAGAGCCGGATCATGCAGGACGGGTTCCAGGTTATCCTGCTGGCTCCGGCCCTGGCAGACGACTGGAAGAAGGGGTCAGCCACGGGATTGCGCACGCGGGGAGGGCTTAAAGTGGACTTGTCCTGGCAAAACGGCCGGGTGCAGGCCACGGCTACCGCTGCGCGTCCGGGCAAATTCCGGTTCATGCATCAGGGCCGGAAAAAGGATTTGTCCATGAATAAGGGAGAAACGGTGCGTCTTGATTTTCCTCCGCTTTCCCATTAGGACTCCCCTTTCTGCGTTACCTCTTCAATTTCCGCTATGCATTTCTTTTTCATGACTTTCAGGCTCGGTCTGCTCATAGTGGTGGTCTGCATCGCCCTCAGCTCCTGTTCCAAGCTTTTTTCTCCCCGCGGAAGCGGAGAAATACCGGACACGGACCAAACGGAAACGCTCCTGAAAGCGCATGTATTCCACCTGGCGGATACCATCGGTGAACGGAACGTCTACCACCCCGGCTCCATGGAGCGTTCCGCCCGCTACATTGAACAAAAACTGGAGGGAATGGGTTATGCCGTCACGCGCCAGGCTGTTCATATCCCGCCCTCCGGAGAATTCGGCGCCGTAAAGGACTGGACGGCATATAATCTCATCGCCATCAAGAAAGGAACCTCCCCCCAGCCCAAAATGCTCATCGTCGGCGCGCATTACGATACCAAAGTGGGCATGGACAACTGGCACGACCACGGTCCTGCCCGGCCTTCCCGCACCGGAACTCCGGGAGCCAATGACAACGCTTCCGGCGTAGCCGCCCTGCTGGAAACGGCACGTGCCCTTGCAGCAACTTCCACCCTCCACGATGTTTGTCTGGTGGCCTACGCCAATGAAGAGCCTCCTTTTTACCAGACGCCCGCCATGGGCAGCGCAGTACATGCCAAATCCGTCTCCCATCATTCGGGCAGGGAAAAAATCATCGGCATGATTGCCCTGGAAACGCTGGGCTGCTATTCCCCCCGGGTGAATAAAAAACGCCAATCCGCCGTGGTTGCCGGATTGGCCGGCCTGCCGGACCGCTGCGACTATGTTGCTTTCCTCTCCACCAACACGGGCCGCAAACTGGCACGCTCCTGCGCGGAGGAATTTTCCGCCTTGAGCCGCTTTCCGGTGCGTTCCGCCGTGTTCCCGTATTACACCCGCGGCGTTTCCTGGTCTGACGACTGGGGATACATGAAGGAAGGCATCCCCTCCTTTGCCGCCACGGATACGGCCTTCCTCCGCTGCGACGATTACCATGAAACCAGCGATACGGCTGAAAAGCTGGACTATCCCCAGTTTGCAGAAGTGGTGCAGGGCCTTTCCAAACTCGTCATTTCACTGGCCAACAAACCATGAACAAGAAACAGATATTATTCTCCGCGCTTTTTCTGACATTCGCCTGCGCTTCAGCCGGGGCCGTTCCGCCTGAGCCGTCCGCGCTGAGCGCCTTCTGCCCTCCCTCAGAGGGAAAAGCCTTTCACTCCGAATGGATTTCCCTGGGGCTCAAAGCGGCGGATCTGAAAGAAAAACAAGCCTCCGCCGGACACATTACGGACGTAGGGGAAGCGCAAATCCAGCTTCACTTTCCCGCCGGATGGAGTCCGCAGGACAAGCGCACGGCCCTGTGTATTTTTCCGGGAGGGGGGTATGCCATCCAGGCCATTGAAAAGGAAGGGAGCCGCATTGCCGGCTGGGCGGCGGAACACGGCATGGTGGGGGTTGTCGTGAAATACCGCGTTTCAGGAACCGGCAATGCCCTGGGGAAGTTTCCCGGTCCCCTGCTGGACGCCCGCCAGGCTCTGAGGACCGTGCGGAAAAACGCCTCTTCCCTGGGAATTGACCCTCTTCGCATCGGCGTCATGGGCTTTTCCGCTGGCGGCCATCTGGCGGCCATGGCCTCTACGCTGTGGAACCGCACCCTGCCGGAAGAAGCGGAAAATCCGCTGAAAAACATTTCCGCCCGTCCGGATTTTTCCATGTTTATTTATCCCGTCATTACCATGGCGCCCCATACTACCCACGGGGGAACGCGCAACAAAATATTGGGGGCCCATCCATCCCCTGCCCTGGAGGAGATGTGTTCCGCGGAGAGACAGGTGACGGAGCAGGCGCCGCCGGTGTTCCTCGTCCACGCTCTGGATGACGGCGTTTCCTGCGCCAACAGCAGGCTGATGGAACAGGCTTGCCGGGAAAAGGGGGTTCCCGCCAGTCTGAACTTCTATCCCACGGGAGGCCACGGGTATGGCATGGAAAAACGCGGACATCCCACGGATCAATGGCCTGAAGCCGCCGAACAATGGCTCAGGGAACAGGGATTCCTTTCTTCCCCGTCTTCTGCCCGCGGGGGTGCGCCCTCCGGAGCGGGCACTTCCTCCGGAACACGACGGGAATGAATGTGCTAGGACCGGCGTGTGCCGCACCGCAGGGTTGACCGGAACCGGGCCCGGTGGTACTTTTTCCGGGCATGAGTGCGCCCGAAAAGAATTACAAAGACACCATCCTGTTGCCGGAGACCGGTTTCCCCATGAGAGGGGATCTGACGAAAAACGAACCCGTACGCCTGAAAAAGTGGGAAGACACCGGGCTGTACGAACGAATTTTGTCCCGCAGGATGGCACAGGGCGCACCCCGGTTCCTCCTTCATGACGGCCCCCCCTTCGCCAACGGGGACGTGCACATGGGTACGGCCCTGAACAAAATTCTCAAGGACCTGGTCCTGAAATCAAAAACCATGGCCGGTTATGCCGCCCCCTATATTCCGGGCTGGGACTGCCACGGCCTCCCCATCGAATTCAAGGTGGTTCAGAAGGCCCGTGACCTGGATGCGGCGGAAATCCGCCGACGCTGTGCGGAATTCGCCAAAGGCTTCATTGACATTCAGCGCACTTCCTTCCGCCGCCTGGGCGTGTTCGGCGACTGGGAGAATCCCTACCTGACCATGAAGCCGGCGTATGAGGCCAACATCCTGCGCGTGTTCGCCAAACTGGTGGAAGACGGAGCGGTGTACCAGAGCCGCAAACCCGTCCAGTGGTCCTATGGGGCCTATACGGCGCTGGCGGAAGCGGAAATCGACTACAAGGAAAAGGTCAGTTCCTCCGTTTTCGTGCGCTTCCCGCTTCTGGACAATCCCCTGGGCCTGAAAGCATCCATGGTCATCTGGACCACTACTCCGTGGACGCTGCCCGCCAACGTAGGTCTCGCACTCCATCCGCGTTTCACCTACGTGGCAGGCAGGTTCATGAAAAACGGCCAGACGGAAAACCTCGTCATCGTCAAGGATCTGCTGGATGCCTTCGCTCAGAAAACGGGCTGGGCTCTTGCGGAAACCATCCGTGAATTCAAGGGAGCCGAACTGGAAAACTGCGAGGCCCGCCATCCCTTCCTTTCCCGCACGTCAACAATCATCCTGGCGGACTTTGTCACCACGGACACCGGAACCGGCATCGTTCACATCGCGCCCGGCCATGGCGCAGACGACTATAACGTGGGGCGCCAATACGGGTTGCCTGTCCTCTCCCCTGTGGACGATGACGGCAAATACACGGAGGAAGTGGGCGTGCCTTCCCTGGTGGGCAAACATGTCTTTGACGCCAACAAGGACATCATTTCCATGCTGGAACAGGGCAACAACCTCTTCGGCGTGGAGGAATACCGCCACCAGTACCCGCACTGCTGGCGTTCCAAGACGCCTATTATCTTCCGGGCCGTGGAACAGTTCTTCATCTCCATGGACAAGCTCCGCCCGCAGGCCCTGGAAGAAATAGACAAGGTGCAGTGGCTGCCCGCCTGGGGCCGCAACCGCATTTACGGCACAGTGGAAGCCAGGCCGGACTGGTGCATCTCCCGCCAGCGCACCTGGGGCGTGCCGCTGCCCGTCTTCTTTGATGAAAACGGCAAAGCCGTTCTGGATGCCGCCCTGGTTCGCAAAATTGCGGATATGGTGGAGAAACACGGTTCCAATATCTGGTTTGAACTCTCCGATGAAGACCTGTGCGAACGCCTCGGCCTGCCGAAGACCTGGAAGAAGGGCAAGGATACGCTGGACGTCTGGATTGATTCCGGCAGTTCCCATATGGCCGTCATGGACAGCCGCCCCGGGCTGGATGCTCCTGCGGATCTGTACCTGGAAGCTACGGACCAGCACCGCGGCTGGTTCCAGAGTTCCCTGATGCTTTCCGTCGCCTGGCGCGGCAAGGCCCCGTACAAGGCCGTGATGACCCACGGCTTCGTCGTGGACAAGGATACCGGGAAAAAAACCTCCAAATCCGACGCCAAGAGCGGCAAACCCATTGACGCGGCCTATTACTACGACAAATACGGCGCAGACATCGTGCGCCTGTGGGCCGCCTCCGTGGACTGGCAAAATGAAGTCCCCTTCGGGGAAGACCTCTTCAAACAGGTGACGGAACCTTACCGCCGTCTCCGCAATACCCTGCGCATCCTGCTGGGCAATATCAGCGGATTTGACTTCGCCGCGCAGGCGGTCGCCCCGGAACACATGCCCATCCTGGACCGCTGGATTCTGGAACGCCTGAACGCCGTCATCAGGGAAACGCTGAAGGCCTATGAAGCTTATGACTTCCGCAAAGCGTTCAGCGCCATCAACCAGTTCTGCACCAGCGACCTGTCCGCCCTGTACGTGGACACCACCAAGGACCGCCTGTACTGCGACGCTTCCTCCTCCGTGCGCCGCCGCGCCACACAAACGGCCATGACCATTATCTTCAAGGCTCTGTGCCGTCTGCTGGCACCCATCCTGGCCTTCACGGCGGATGAAGCCTGGGAATGCGCGGGATATGAAGGCAGCGTGCATGAGCAGGACTTCCCCGCCCCCATGCCGGAATACGATACCCAGGAGGCGTCCTCCGTCATTTCCCGTCTCCAGGAAATCAGATCCGTCATCCAGGTAGCCATTGAAGAACAAGTGAAAGCCAAGGTATTTTCCAAAAATAATGAGGCCTCCATTACCCTGACCGTTCCCGTGAATGAGAGCGAAGACGTAGTGGCGCTGCTGGAAGACCGGGCGTTTGCCACGGAATTTTTCATCATTGCGGACCTTGACGTGAAAACCGGTCCGGAACTGGCGGCCTCCGCTGCAAAAACGGAACATGCCATGTGCCCGCGCTGCCGCCGGTATGAACCAGCGGCGGAAGGCGGGGACGTATGCGAACGCTGCGCGGAAGTTCTTTCCTGAACCGCATCCACTCCATTTCCCGACCTTTATATGGACCCCCAGACGGAAAAAGAACCCGCCCCCCATAAAAAGACGCCTCCCGGCTGGCTCTGGTGGAGCTTGCTGGGCGCAGGGCTGTATGTGCTGGACCAGGCCAGCAAGCTGTGGATTATCCGCCGCTTCCCGCTGAACTACCTGAACGAAAAGCTCCATAAGTACGCCTACCTGCCGGACTTTCCTGGTTTCTCTCACATCAATGCGGACGGCACGCTGGACTTCGCCACGAACGGACGCATGCCGGAGGCGGAACTGGCGAGGCTCCCGGATCTGAATCCAAACACGGTGGACGCCCTGAACAAACTGAGGGAACTGGAACCCATCTCCTTTCTGGACGGAACCATGAACATTACCCGCGTGCACAACACGGGCGTTGCTTTCGGGCTGGGGAACGGCACCGTCTGGTCCAGCTATCTTTTCCTGGCAGTTCCCGTGCTCGCCATCGTAGTCCTGGTCGTGCTTTACCGGAAAAACCTCTTCCACACGGCATGGCTCAAGCTGGCCTATGTCCTGCTGCTGGCGGGCGTAGCCGGCAACCTGACGGACCGCCTGATTCAGGGGTTCCTGATTCCGTATGAGCAACAGCACGGTTTCTTCACCAAGCTGATGAACGGTTACGTGGTGGACTTCATTGACGTCACCATCCCCCTATTCAACTACCGCTGGCCCGCCTTCAATGTGGCAGACTCCTGCATCTTCGTAGCGGCAATTATTTTCTTCATCGCCAGCATTTTCTCCACCAAGAATAAAGAAGAAAAAACATCCTGAAACGCCCATGACCACCCGGCTCGTTATTCTGTCAGGACTGCTTTTGTGCGGGAGCCTCGCCTCCGGCAAAAATGAATTGTCCTTCAAGGAAACGGTGGTTCCGGTAAAGGTGGCTCCGGACCAGGACAGCATCACGGCATCCTTCCCCTTCACCAACACTTCCGGCACCCCGGTCACCATCAGTAAAATCCACGTTTCCTGCGACTGCACCACCGCCGGAACGAAAGATAACAAACTGACGTATGCCCCGGGGGAATCCGGCGTCATCAGCGCCGTAATGAAAACCGGCAATTTTTCCGGCACCGTGGACAAGGACATGACGGTGCACGCCAACGGCTCTGCCTACAAGCTGGTAATACGCGCGCAGATCCCGGACATCATCCGGATGGAACCACGCAAGCTGGAATGGGCCAGAGGAGAGGCCGCCGCGCCCAAAACCATAAAAATCACCATCTCCAAAGAACTGCCCGTCAACCTGACCACGGTGGATTTGACGGGAGACGCCTTTGACTACGAGCCTGTGACCGTGAAAAAAGGCAGGGAATATAAAATCATCGTCACTCCCAAATCCACGGCCAGGCCGGCCTTCAACACCATCTGGGTGCGCACGGATTCCGCCGTGCCGCGCTACAAGCGCCAAATGGGGTTCCTGGCCATCAAGGAAAACTGATATCCGCCCTTCCTTCCATGAGAGACGCCTTTTCCACCGCTCTGAAACTCCTGCTGGCCGTATTTCTGCTGGCCGTAGGCGTCGCCGCGCTGGATCTGCGCGTCATCCAGCCGTTCCGCACGCCGCCCTGCAACCCGGAAACTCTGGAGGAAGGGCACGTGTGCCTCTCCCAGGTATTAAAGGAATGGCCGGGAAAAATCCTCTGGATAGATGCCAGAAAGCAGGACGATTTTGAACGCCATACCGTCACCCAGGCCCCCGTTTACCCCATCCGCCCGGCGGATGCCAATTACCAGGAACTCCTGGCAAATGCCATGGAAGCCCTGATGACGGCAGAGGACAAGGGATTCTGCATCGTCATCTTTTGCAGCAGGGACTGTACCTCCAGCGCGGCCGTGGCCAATGAACTGAAAAAGCCGGAATACGGCATCCGCGCGCCCATTTTCATTCTGGAAGGAGGCTGGGATGAATTGCGCAAAGAACCCTCACTCGTACCATAGCCATGCTTGACACAGCAACCATTCGCCCGCAGTTCCCCATTCTGGAAACCAGCGTGCACGGCAAGCCTCTCATTTACCTGGATAATGCGGCCACTACGCAAAAACCCCTGGCCGTGCTGAACGCCATCCGTCACTACTACGATACGGAGAACGCCAATGTGCACCGCGGCTCCCACTACCTGAGCCAGCTCGCGACGGAAGCGCATGAAGAATCGCGGGAAACGGTGGCGCGGTTCATCAACGCGCCGGAAACGGCGGAAGTCCTGTTCACCTCCGGCTGTACGATGGGCATCAACCTGGCGGCGGATACCATCGCCGGGTCCGGCATGGTCAAACCGGGAGACGAAGTCATCGTAACCGCTTCCGAACACCATTCCAATATCGTTCCCTGGCAAATGCTGTGCGAACGCACGGGCGCCGTCCTGAAAGCGGTTCCCCTGACGCCGGGCCAGACCCTGGACATGGAAGCTTACCGGAACATGCTTTCCCCACGCACCCGCATCGTAGCCGTGGGACACGTTTCCAATACGCTGGGAACGGTTAATCCCGTGAGGGAAATGGCCGCGCTCGCCAAGGAGAACAGGCAGGAAACCATCGTGCTGATTGACGGAGCCCAGGCTGTTTCCCACATGAATGTGGACGTTCAGGAACTGGGCTGCGACCTGTATGCCTTTTCCGGCCACAAGCTGTACGCACCCACCGGCATCGGCGCGCTGTGGGGAAAAAGGGAGCTGCTGGAAAAACTGCCGCCGTGGATGGGCGGCGGGGAAATGATCAAGGAAGTCACCCTTGAAAAAACCGTTTACAACGACATCCCGTTCAAATATGAAGCGGGAACGCCCAACATTGGCGGGGCAGTGGGTCTGGCGGCCGCCATCCGCTACGTCTCCGGGCTGGGCCTGGACAACATTGCCGCCCATGAACAGAAACTGACGGATATGGCGGTGGAAGGCCTGAAGGCCATGCCGCGCCTGACCGTACTGGCCCCGGACGTGCCGCACAGCGCCGTGGTCTCCGTCCTGGCGGAGGGCGTCCACCATTATGACCTAGGTACGCTGCTGGACCAGATGGGAATTGCCGTAAGAACCGGGCACCATTGCTGCCAGCCGCTCATGTGCGCCCTGGGCACCACCGGGACTACCCGCGCCTCCTTTGCCCTGTACAATACGGAAGAGGAAGTGCAGACCTTCCTCAAATCCATGAACCGGGCGCTGGACATGCTCTCCTGAATCACCCTCCCTTCCCTGCTTATTGACACCGCGCATCATGAAAACGGTTTCCATCCTTCTCTTAGGACTGGCCATAGGCCTTTCCGGCTGTTCCCTGCACCAGAGGCAGGAAATGGAGTACGCCCATTACCAGGATGACGCCGCGGCTATCCGGGAGGCCCATGCCGCATGGCTCATTCTTTCCTCTCCCAGCCGCAGCCGGGAATGGCCGGAAGCCCGGAAAAAATACAATGCGTGCATTCGGGAGCTGGCCGCCCACCTGAAGGAAGCCAAACGCAAAGGCGGCATGGATGAGGAGAAGCGCCTGAGCCTTCCCTTCGTCATTGAAAAATCTCCCTATGCCAAAGACAGCAATCCGTGGTTCTATGAGGCCATTTTCATGTCCGATGAAGTGGACCCCACCTTCCGCCTGCGCGAAAGCGTGACGGTGGAGGGGATGGGCATTCCTCTGGCGGGGCTGGCGCCCCGGGGCGGTTCCCGCCCCCATGCCAACGTGCTTAAGGACAACGGCAACGTGCACACGCTGACGGCCATTCTGGACTTTGACCGCATGGTGGACGGGAAACCTACCCTCCGCACCATTCCGCGCCTGATGAATGAGCACATCTTCATTGGCAAAAACAAGGTGCGGCAGCCTCTGGCGGCCAATTTTTCCGTCCCCATCGCTCTCTTCTGGAAGCTTTCCGACGCAGACGGAACGGAACTGCTGGGGGCATTCCGCCCCAAAAAGGCCATCAATACGATGGGGCTTTATTTTTCCGAACCCTATGACCCCCGGAAAATACCCGTGGTTTTCACCCACGGCCTGATGTCCGGCCCCGCCACCTTCGCTAACCTGACCAACCGTCTCCTAGTGGATCCGGTCATCCGGGAAAACTACCAATTCTGGTTCTTCGGCTATCCGTCCGGGCTGGCCTGGACCATTCCGGCCAGCAGGCAGCGGCAGGCCCTGAAGGAACTCATGCAGGAATACAATCCCCGCGGAACATCCAGGGAAATGAACAACATCGTCATGGTGGGGCACTCCATGGGCGGCCTCATCACCCGCTTCAATAACTCCACCAAACCCTGGACGCTGATGAAGGGACTCTTTGAACTTCCTCCGGAAACCTTCGCAGGCATGACGATGGGAAACTGGAAAAACGGACTGGCGCCCCTGAACTGTGACGAACACACGCTTGAACAGCTCCAGAACAATTTCATCTTCTCCCCGTCCAGCAGCGTCACGCGCATCGTGTACATGGCCACCCCGCACCGCGGTTCCACTTTCGCGGACAACTGGATAGGAAGGCTGGGACAGCACCTGATCGACCTCCCCTCGGACATGCTGGAAGAAGTCACCCGCATCGCCACTCTCAGCCGCGGCATGTTCCTCCTTAACCCCCTGCAACTGAAGGACGAGCTGACCAGCATCCGCCAGCTTTCCCCGAATTCATCCCTGGTCAAATACATGTCGGAGCTGCGCGGCTCCCCAAATGTTCCCGTTCATTCCATCATTGGAGACAGGGGAAGGAACGACACGCCCAATTCCTCCGACGGAGTGGTCAAGTACCACTCATCCCACCTGGACTGGAGCGCCAGTGAAAAAATCGTTCCGTCCGGGCACAGCGTGCAGGATGACCCGGCCTCCGCCGTGGAACTGCGGCGCATCCTCCGGGAACACCTGGTCAAGGTCAAAGGCCGTAAAACGCTCGAAGAAGCGGACGCGAAAGCCGCCACTCCCGTATGGCAGGCCAATCCCTCGCCGCCTATCATCCTGAAAAGGCCCTGATGCTGGGGGCTGATTCTCCTTGTCCATGCAAGCCTCCTTCCCTTCCCCCTTCTGTTGTTCATGCTGATAACAGCAGCCATCTTCCAGTCAAACGGCCACGCCTCGGCGGTCCTGTTTCCGGGTTCCTGTATGTCCCGGCTTTAACGGCTGGAGCGCCCTCGTTCATCCGCCCTCCCTGCCGCTTCCGGGAAAAACAGGAACCGGACAGGATTTACCTTGCCGCAGGCATCTGCGGCAACATGCCGCCGCCGCGGTTGAAACAACTGAAATTTTCCCTGCTCATCACGGCCTGTTCCTGGCTGTCCTGATTTGACTGGCCGGTTACGGAAAAGGGCGCGCTCCATCCGGGCATGATTGGCGTCCGTTCAGCATCAGGGCGTCCCGCCATCAAAATATGCCCGCTTATAGAGTTGCTTCCGTAGGGGAATTTAAGGTAGAGTGGGAATCAATACTATTCCACCTCTCTTTTCCATGTCTGCTGACGATTCCTTTCCCATGGACCAGATTTCTTCTCTCTTTCCCCAATTGGAAAATATCCAGCTTGTCGGAGCCAAAGGCCCCCAGCAAATTTTCACAGCTACCCTGAAATCCAACTTTGCTCCCGTCATGCTGCGGGTGGTTCCCACGGAAGAAGCCGGCATCTTCGGCTGGGATCCTGAATTCATCGTCCGCTCCCTCACCATCGTGGAACAATCCCACCAGGGACTCCTGCGCGTTTATGAAGTAGGACAGGCGGGGCCGTTTACTTTCATCATCTCCGAACACTCCCCCTATCCGCGTCTGGCGGATATGGAAACCCTTCCCCAAATATCTCCCCAGGCGGCGCTCAACCTGGTGCGCAACATGGCGGAAGGACTGCTGACGCTGCACCGGAAAAACATTTTTCACGGGGGCATCACACCCAAGCTGATTTGCCTGCGCGAAGACGGCGGAGACGCCCTGCTGCTGCCCATCAACATTTATCCCGCCCAACCTCCGGTGGACATGGGGGACTTCGCCTCTCCGGAGTGGGTCACCGGAGCGGAAACCACGTTCACGCCGGGCATGGATATTTACGCACTGGGGCTGGCGCTTTACATTCTGCTTACCCGCAAAACGCCGATGGAAGCGGGCTTTGCCATGCCCTCCTCACTAATCAAATGCAGCGATGCCGTGGATTCGGCAGTCTCCCGCGCCATCAATCCGGATACCCGGGAACGCTACCGGGACCTAGGGGATTTCATCACGGATCTGGATAAAGCCATTGCCAATCCTGCGGGAAGAAATGCGGCCTCCATCCCTCCGCCGCCATCTTCCCCGGCCATCCCGGCCCTGAACATGCAAAAAGGGCAGTCCAACATCTATTACTATCTCATTCCGGCCCTGATCGTGGGCATTGTGCTGACCTATACCTGCATCCTGTATAAGAAGGATGTCGTTAGAATGCGCAATGATTATAATGAACAGGTGCAGAAGGAAAATAACGCGAAAGCGGAAGCGGCAAGACAAGCGAACAGGGACGCGCGCCGCCACGCTCCGGCCACCGCGCACAACGCCGCTGCGGCCATTCCTTCACCTGTTCCGGACGCGCGTCCGGCGCAGGCGCCGGCAGTTCCCAAAGTTTCCGCGGAACCCGGCAAAGTCAATTGGAGCCTTCAACCCGGCGTCAAGGTTCGTCAGAGTTCCAACCGCAACATGCTGGGAGCTTATGGTCCGGAAAAGGCCGTTGACGGCAATACCAGCTCCAGGATTTCCGACGTTTCAATCAGCGCCACAGGCGTGGTTGAAGGGAAAACCGCCTGGTTCGGCATTGACTTCGGCAGGGAGACCAATCGCACCATAGAAAAGGTGGTCATTTACACGCCGGCCAACCTGACGCTGCTGGGCACCATGGAAAAATTCAAGGTAATCCTCTACGGCAATGACAAAAACGTGCTGGCGGAAAAAACCTTCAGCACCACTCCTTCGGAAAAATCCACCAACGTCACTTCCTGGAAACTGGACGCTCCGGTCAAGGCGCGCGCCCTGCGCGTGGAATCCGCAAATCCCTCCCAGCCGCTGGCGTTGACGGAAGTGGAAGCGTACGGACCGGAAGATGCGGAGGCCCCACCGGTTCCCGCACCTGCGGAGTAATAATTATCCGCGCAGCCCTGCACCCGCTCGCCCCCCCTCCGGGGGCCATGCTGAACCCTCCGTTTCCTTTCCCCCTCCCGGAAAGCAGGTTGGGGCAGGGCCTGATGGAATGTCACGCGCTAAGTTCCTGGTTTGGCTTCGCATATGAAATTTTCCGGTTTCTGCTCCATTCTCCGGAAGCCATCCAGGCCCGGACGGAGGAAAATCCGAAAAATGTATTTGCTCCGGACCGGAAATAGCCGCCCCTATCCACCTTCCCCACCCCGGAAAAACGCTCTCATCCCCATATGGCTCCCGGGGAAATATCCTGAAGCGGCTGTTGTCCCTGTGGACCTCTTTCCCATTCAGGAAAAACAATACTCCGAAAATAAAAAACCCGGCACCGCCTCACGGCGGGCCGGGCCAGCAAAATAGCAATTCTTCCGATTACCGGTTGGCAGACTTCACAATCATGGCATCCTTGCCGATGCGGCCGCGCAGATAGTGAAGTTTGGCGCGGCGGACTTTGCCGCGGTTCACGACTTCAATCTTGGCAATGCGGGGAGTATGCAGGGGGAATACGCGTTCCACGCCTTCACCGTAGGAAATTTTGCGGACGGTGAAAGCTTCATTGATGCCGGAACCGCGCTTGGCGATCACAATGCCCTGGAAAATCTGGATACGTTCCTTGCCGCCTTCAATAACACGAGTGTGAACCTTGATGGTATCACCTACGTTAAATGGGGTCACATCCGCCTTGAGTTGCTCTTGCTCGATTTTGTTGATAATGTTCATCTTGTGTTATCTATTGCTGGTGAATATCAGTAAAAGGAAAACTTACGGGACGCAGAATATGAGCCATAATCCCCTAAAAGGCAATCCAAATTTGCCGTACGTCCTTAATTTATTTTTTCGGAGGGGCCGGCGGCGGCGCCACCTTGGAAAGCCATTCCTCCAGCGCCGAAAGAAAAGCGGAGGAAGACATGAGGCCCCGGATGCCGTCCGCCCGCTGCAGAAAGGCCTTGTTGCCGCCCCGGGCCCGTTCCGCCATCAGGATTTCCAGCAGCAGGCGCGCGCGGGTGCGGGCGTCAGCCGCGCCGTCCAGGGCGGAGGAAAGGAGCTCTCCGGCGCGGACCGGTTCCTTCCGGTACAGGCATTCCAGCGCCAGAGCTTCATAAAGGCAGGAAAAAGGGGCCTTCCGGGCGGACTCCATCAAACGCGCGGAACGGTCCTTCCAGCGGTCTCCGAACTGCACGGAGGAAGCCCACCACCCCTGAAAATAACGGTCTTCTTCCGTCGGCTCCACGTCCATATCCTTCATGCGGGCGTATGGACGGTACAGGGGGTCTCCGAACACCACTCCCTGCCAGGACAGCACAGGCATGCTCATCCAGGAAGCCTCCGCCACGGTATAGCCGTCCAGGAGGCGGTCCACAAAAATATCAAAGCGGTGGCAGGCGCCCAGGAACGGCTCATACACGTTTCCCACCGTCACAGCAGCCCCCTTCTCCAGCAGGGCGGAACTCCACCCCCTGCCGGGGACCTTGAAATCGGCGGCGCTGAAGGAATGCAGATGCATGGCTATCGCCCCGGGCCGGAAACGGAACGAAGGATCCGAAAACGGTCCGTTCGCCTTCCCCGCATACCACCCGCAGTAAAGAGCCGTATCCCGGCTCAAGGGGAATTTTTCCGGCAGGGTCTGGGGCCAGTCATCCAGATAAGCGGGAATGCCCGCCTCCCTCACGCGCTCGAACACGTCGTCCAGCCACCGGTCCCCCTGGGCATAGGGACCGCCCCGGTCCACAACGGCCCACCCCCATAAACCTTTTTTCTCCACGTTCGCCGGTTCCGTCACCAGCCGCATGCAGGTATCGGGCGTCAGTCCGTCCAGGCGGCATACCAGAAACGAAGGAAGGCCGGAACCCACAAAATCCTCCCTTTTATTAAAATAGGGATTCACCTGCCAGGACTTCCTTTCATAACCGCCCACCGCCAGCAGAGCCAGTTCGGAATCCACCGCAGCGCGATCCGTCTGCATCTGGTTGACGCCTTTCCCGGGAAGGGGAGCGGGCGTTTCATGCCGTATCTTCATCGGCAGGTCCGCCATCAGCACCAGCACAAAAATCTTCCGGTTCATCAAGGGGGAGGACGCAATGCCGGAAGGCACCCACCACCGTTGTTTCCGCGCCGTCTCCAGCAGCGGGACGCGGATCGTATCCTCATATTCCTTCCGCGAAATCTCGCTGGTCATAGGGCAATCCAGGGAAACGAGATTCCCTTCCGGAACGCCGCGCACCCGCGCATACTCCCTGGCCATGCGGCGGCTCAGCTCGGATTTTCCGTTATAAACCACGGCCACATGAGCGGGCAGCAGCTCATAGGCACACGCGGCGGAAAACCACGACGCCAGCAGAAATAACACGGCTAATCCACTCTTGAACATGCCCCTACCATACCTCATCTTCCGGGGCAATCAAGCAGGTGAAAGGGGCGGCCACGAATTCGCCATTTTTCCGCTTTTCGCTTCACATCCTAAAAAAATACGCTTTAATAACTCTTGATGTATTGCAGGCCTCCCCCCTGCATTCCCTATAACCATCACACGCATATGATTCAGCAAATTGACCATATCGGCATCGCCGTCAAGAGTCTTGACGCCACCGTCCCCTATTACCGCGATGCGCTCGGGCTCGGAGAGCCCCACATTGAGGAAGTTCCCACTCAAAAGGTCCGCGTCGCCATGTTTGACGTTGCCGGAGTCCACATCGAACTGCTCGAACCCACCTCTCCGGAAAGCGCTATCGCCAAGGCTATTGAGAAAAAAGGGGAAGGCATCCACCACATCGCTTTCAAGACCAATGACATCGCCGGAAATATCTCCCAGGCCAAGGAAGCAGGCCTTACCGTGCTGAACGACCCGCCCGTCCCCGGCGCTCACAACACGCAGGTCACCTTCCTGCATCCCAAATGCACCTTCGGCGTCCTGACCGAATTCTGCCAGCACCCCGGCGGCTGCGAATGCGGCAAGTAACATTCTCCCTATTCACCATACCACTAGACCAATGGCTATTGATCCCAAATTGATTGACGATCTGAACAGCCGCCGCAAGAAGGTCATCCTCAGCGGCGGTCAGGAAAAGATCGACAAGAGACATGAAAAGGGCGAAATGACAGCCCGCGACCGCATGGGGTACCTCTTTGAGGAAGGCACCTTCTCGGAAATCGGCATGCATGTGCGCCACAACTGCCACAACTTCGGCATGGGTAAGAAGGAAATCCCCGGCGACGGCGTCGTTTCCGGTTTCGGCCTGGTGGACGGCCGCCCGGTAGCCTGCGCGGCTTCCGATTTCCTGGCCCAGGGCGGTTCCCTCGGCTACATGCACGCCATGAAAATTGCGGATGCTCAGAAGTATGCTCTGAAAGCCGGCATCCCGATGGTGACCGTGAACGACTCCGGCGGCGCGCGCCTCCAGGAAGGAGTGGCGGCCCTTTCCGGATACGCCCAGGTGTTTTACAACAACGTGCTTGCCTCCGGCGTGGTTCCGCAAATCTCCATGATCCTGGGCCCCTGCGCGGGCGGCGCGGCCTACTCCCCCGCCCTGACGGACTTCATCATCATGCGCAATTCCGGCAACGCGGGCATGTACATCACCGGTCCCAAAGTGATTGAACAGGTCACGTATGAAAAATGCACGATGGACGACATCGGCTCCGCCGCCATTCACGCCACCGTGTCCGGCAATGTCCATTTCGTAGCGGACAGCGACGCGCACGCCATGGACATCCTGAAGAGGCTTCTTTCCTTCCTTCCTTCCAACAATACGGAAGAACCGCCCCATAAACTGGACACTCCGCTGGACCTGAGCGCTGACGAAGGCATGAGCGACCTGATTCCCGGCGATAACCGCACGCCGCTGGACGTCCAGCCCATCATCAGCCGTCTGGTGGACAACGGGGACTTCCTGGAAGTACACAAGGACTTCGCAAAAAATGTCGTCGTCGGATTCGGCCGCATCTGCGGCGTGGTGGTCGGCATCATCGCCAACCAGCCCAATGTGAAAGCCGGCTGCCTGGATATCGATTCCTCCGACAAGGCCGCGCGCTTCATCCGTTTCTGCAACGCGTTCAATATTCCGTTGGTGAACCTGGTGGACGTACCCGGCTTCCTGCCCGGCAAGAACCAGGAACGGGGCGGCATTATCCGCCACGGCGCCAAACTTATCTTCGCCTATTCCCAGGCCACGGTGCCCAAAGTCACCCTAATCATGCGGAAAGCCTACGGCGGCGCCTACATCGCCATGTGCTGCAAGGACCTGGGCGCTGACGCCGTCTTCGCCTGGCCTGGTGCGGAAATTGCCGTTATGGGTGCGGAAGGCGCCGTCCCGGTACTCTACGGCCGCGAACTGAAGGCTGTGGAAGACCCGGCGGAAAAAGCCAAGCGCCAGGGAGAACTTCTGGAAGAATACCGGGAAGCCTTTTACAACCCGTATGTGGCGGCCGGCATGGGACAGATCACGGAAGTCATCAATCCGGAAGAAACCCGCGCCAAAATCGCCTTCGCCCTGCGCACCCTGCTGAACAAGAAGGAAGTGCGCCCGGCCAAGAAACACGGCAACATTCCGCTCTAACATCCATCCCAACGGATTCATATGTTACTTACAACACTCGCTTTTGCCTTCGCACAGGGCATCGCCAACGTTATGAACAATCTGAACTATCAGGTTGTCGGCATCATGGTGGTTATGCTGTGCCTGGGAGGCATGGCCGTCATTCTGACCGTCAGCGGCTCCATCGCCGCCGCCATTCAGAACAGGGCCAAAGCCAAAACAGCCGCTCCCGTAGCCGTGCCTGCCGCCGCTCCCGCTGCGGCGGGCAAACCGGGCATGACTCCGGAAATGCTCGCCATCCTTTCCGCCGCCGTGGATTCCGCCATGACGGAGCTTACTCCGGAAATGGTGGCCGTCATCTCCGCCGCCGTGGACGCAGGCCTGGACGGCATGAGCCACCGCATCGTGGAAATCAAGCAATCCCCGGGTTCCGGCTATGCGGCCGCGGGCAGGGCGGAGATTTTCGCCTCCCACCGCATCAGGCCTTCCCGCTGAACTACTGCATTATTCACCCTTACCCCGCCCAGGCGGAATCATTTAACTTAATATCCCATACCACACACTATTATGAAGAAACTTCGCATCACCGTAGACGGCAAAGTATTTGACGTATCCGTAGAACTTCTGGACCAGGTGTCCTCCACCACTGCGGCGCCGGCCCCCGCACCTGTGGCCGCTCCCGCTCCTGCGGCTTCCGCCCCCGTGGCCGCCCCGGCCCCGGCTCCCGCACCTGCGCCGGCTCCGGCCGCCGCCGGCGCAGGAGACGTTCCCAGCCCGCTTGCCGGAAAGGTCGTCTCCCTGGACGTGGCAGCAGGCGCACCCGTGAAGGCCGGTGACCAGATTCTGACGCTGGAAGCCATGAAGATGAACACCATCATCTACGCTCCCGCCTCCGGCACGCTCACCGCTTTCTGCGTGAACCCGGGCGACACGGTTCAGGAAGGACAGGCACTGGCCAAAATTGGTTAATCCCGGCGGCGGCAGCCCGGAAACGCCAACAGTCCCGGGCTCCGACTCAAATAATAAACCGCTACAAAAATATTCCCTATGAGTCTTTTTGATTCATTAATCACCTTTTTACAGGGGATGGGCGTCTTCTCCCTATCATGGCAGATGGTAGGGATGTGGGGCATTGCCATTCTCCTCCTGTATCTGGGTGTAGCCAAGCAATACGAACCGCTCCTGATGGTTCCCATTGCTTTCGGCGCCCTCATTGCCAACATTCCGGATAACGGAATGCTCATCACCCAGCTGAACCAGCAGGTCATCTCCTCCAATGAACAGGGGGAAGTAACCGCTACGCCCCTGAACAACGTGGGGTACCTGCGCGTTCACGTGGCTCCGCTTCAGCAGGCTCCCTCCAAGGTGCCGGCCAATCTGACCACGCCTGAATCCCGTGCCCAGTATCAGGAAATCATGCAGCAGCCCATGCAGGTTTACCCCGGCAGCCAGCTGACCGTTTCCAAGATCAAGTCCGTGCGGGAATCCCAGGAAAAAGCAAAAGCTGACGCGGCCCGCCTGGGCGACGACAGCCTGACGGTGGACCCCAACCTGAAGGATTTCCAGAACGTGACGGAAGACAACGGCAATGAACCGGTCTTCCTGCTCACGAACGGAGAAGGGACCACCGTCGTCCGCCAGCAGGGCGTCAATTACTTTGACACCAGCGGCAACCGGATTCCGGTGGATCTGAAAACCCAGAAGCTGGAGCCCCTGGTGGTTTCAGCCGCAGGCAAATACGTGGCCGTAGGCCAGCATACCCAGGAACTGCTGGTCACCTCCATCCACGGGGGCCTGTATGACTGGATCGGGCTGGGCATCAAGGCTGAAATTTTCCCGCCCATCATCTTTCTGGGCGTAGGAGCCCTGACGGACTTCGGCCCGCTGCTTGCCGCTCCGCGCACCCTGCTTCTGGGCGCAGCAGCCCAGGTGGGCGTAGCCGCCACGTTCTTCATGGCCCTGTTCATGGGGTTCACCCCGAATGAATCCGCGTCCATCGGCATCATTGGCGGCGCTGACGGCCCCACCTCCATCTTCCTGACGATGAAGCTGGCCCCGCACCTGCTGGGCGCCGTGGCCGTGGCCGCATACACGTACATGTCCCTGGTTCCGCTGATACAGCCGCCCATCATGGCGTTGCTGACGACCAAGAAGGAACGCCTCATCCGCATGAAATCCCTGCGAACGGTCAGCAAGAGCGAAAAACTGTTTTTCGCCGTGCTGGTAACCATTGTCACCATTTTGCTGATTCCGGACGCATCCCCGCTGATCGGCATGCTGATGCTTGGCAACTTCCTGCGCGAATGCAAGGTGACGGAACGCCTGGTTCAGGCCTCCCAGAATGAAATCATCAACATCGTCACCATCTTCCTGGGAACCTCCGTGGGGCTCACGATGCAGGGCGACCGCTTCCTGCAGTCGGAAACGCTGCTGATCATCCTTCTGGGTATCGTCGCCTTCGGCGTGGCAACAGCGGGCGGAGTGATTGCCGCCAAGATTATGAACCTCATCTGGCGCAAGAATCCGGTCAACCCCCTGATCGGGTCCGCAGGCGTCTCCGCCGTCCCGATGGCAGCTCGCGTCTCCCACAATGTGGGCCAGAAGTACGACCCCTCCAACTACCTGCTCATGCACGCCATGGGCCCGAACGTTGCAGGCGTGATCGGCACCGCAGTCATCGCGGGCTACTACATCGCCACTCTGGCGAAATAACCAGAATTGAAAATTACTCCCGGCCTCGGCCCGTCCCATGAATTCCGCAGCCTCATTTTCCACCCCTCCGGAGGAGGAAGGACCATGCGGCGACTGGACTTATCATGAATGGGCCGAGGCTTTTTCCACCAATGATCTGGCCCGCGCCCTCCCCCCGGGGCATATTGCCGTCTGCCGCGTTCAGACAGGAGGCCGCGGCAGGTTCAACCGCAAATGGATAGGGGAGGAAGGCGGCCTGTGGGCATCCTTCACCGTCCCCCTGTCCGCTCCTGAGGATACAGCGGCCGGCGTGCACTGGGGCCATTTGCCCCTGGTTGCGGGGCTGGCCCTGTTCAACATGCTCCGCGGCATGGGGCTGGATTCCGTGCGCCTGCGCTGGCCGAACGACCTGCTGGCGGGCAAATCCAAACTGGCGGGAATACTGGTGGAACGCCCGGCGGAGAACATGGCCGTCATCGGCATCGGCATCAATGTTTTCAATGATGTATCCTCCATCGCCGGGGAAATCAAGGACCCTCCGGCAAGGCTGGCGGATCTTGCTCGGGACTGCCCTTCCCTGCACGCCGTCATGGCTTCCCTGGGCAGTCATTTGAACCAGGTTCTTTCCGTCTTTTCCCACGGCGGCGTCCCCGCCCTTCAGGAGGGTCTGTCCCGGGCATGGGCCGGAGAAAGGCCGGTTTCCATTCTTACGGATGACGAAACCGTCCGGGGCATTTTTACAGGGATTGACGATCAGGGCAATCCTGTGCTATCCCTTCCGGCCGGCACCGTCCGCACCATTCCGGCGCACCTGATCAACAGGCTCCTCGAAGAATGAGCCTGCCGCTCCGTTTTACACGGGGTTTCTTTCTTTTTTCATCCAACAAAAATCACTGACATGAGTTACAAGGTACTGACACCAGAAGAAGCAGCAAGCCTGATCAAGCATGGCCACCATATTGGGCTGAGCGGATTCACGCCCGCCGGAACGGCCAAGGCCGTTACGGCTGCGCTGGCAAAAATCGCAGAAGCGGAACATGAGAAGGGGAACCCTTTCCAGGTGAGCGTCTTCACCGGTGCTTCCACTGGCGATTCCTGCGACGGGATCCTTTCCCGGGCCAAGGCAATCCGCTACCGCGCTCCCTACACCACCAACGTTGATTTCCGCAAGGCGGTGAACAACGGGGAAATCGCCTATAATGACATCCATTTGTCCCAGATGGCCCAGGAAGTGCGCTACGGGTTCATGGGCAACGTGGATATCGCCATTATTGAAGCCTGTGAAGTCACGGCCGACGGCAAAATTTACCTGACGGCCGCGGGCGGGATCGCTCCCACCATCTGCCGCCTGGCAGACAAAATTATCGTGGAATTAAACGCCGCCCACAGCAAGAGCGCCATGGGCCTGCACGACGTTTACGAACCCCTGGATCCTCCCTACCGCCGCGAAATTTCCATCTTCAAACCCAGCGACCGCATCGGCAAGCCGTACATCCAGGTTGACCCGAAAAAGATTGTGGGCGTTGTGGAAACCAACTGGCCGGATGAAGCCCGTTCCTTCGCCGCAGCGGATCCCCTGACCGATAAAATCGGGCAGAACGTGGCCGATTTCCTGGCTGCCGACATGAAACGGGGCATCATTCCCTCCACGTTCCTGCCTCTCCAGTCCGGCGTAGGCAACATCGCAAACGCGGTGCTGGGCGCCCTGGGCCGCGACAAGACAATTCCCGCGTTCGAGATGTACACGGAAGTCATCCAGAATTCCGTCATCGGCCTGATTCGGGAGGGCCGCGTAAAATTCGGCAGCGCCTGCTCCCTGACCGTGACGAACGACTGCCTGGAAGGCATTTACAGGGATATGGACTTTTTCCGCGACAAACTGGTGCTCCGTCCCTCGGAAATATCCAACAGCCCGGAAGTTATCCGCCGTCTCGGCGTCATCTCCATCAACACCGCCATTGAAGCCGACATTTACGGGAACGTCAACTCCACGCACATTGGCGGCACGAAGATGATGAACGGCATCGGCGGGTCCGGCGACTTCACGCGCAACGCCTACATCTCCATTTTCACCTGCCCGTCCGTTGCCAAGGACGGCAAGATCAGCGCCATCGTCCCCATGGTTTCCCACCATGACCATACGGAACATGACGTCAACATCATTATTACCGAGCAGGGGGTCGCGGACCTGCGCGGCAAGAGCCCGAAAGAACGGGCCCAGACCATTATTGAAAACTGCGTCCACCCGGATTACAAAAACATCCTCTGGGATTACCTGAAGCTGTCCGACGGCAAAGCCCAGACACCGCAATCCATCAGGGCCGCTTTGGGCATGCACGCCGAGCTAGCCAGAAGCGGAGACATGAAGAATGTCGACTGGGCCCAGTATAAGTAATTCCGCATGCCGTCATTCGCATTGGCATCCATGAATTCACGTTAACCCCTCAGGACCGCTTCCGCAAAGGGAGCGGTCCTTTTCCTTTTTCCCATCCCCTCTACTCCTTCTCTTCACCATGAACTGGATGATTTACCCGGCAGCCAGGGCTTTCATCAAAGTCTGCGCCGTTCTTTTCGGCGCGGGCGCAGCAGCGGCAGTCCTCATCCATCTGTTCATGCCTTTTTTCCTCCGCTCTCCCCGGACAGCCGCGCCCTTCCTGCTTTTGGGCACAGGGGCGGAATTGCTCTCCATCCTTTCCCTGTCCTTCCTCATGTTCTGGGGCGCCAGAGTTCTGCTGGCCTCCCGCGGAAGCAGAATAACAAGAAATCTGAGCATGCTGGCCTTCCTGCCCGCCCTGTACGCCCTCCTCATTCCGTTTGCGGGCATGCCCGTCCCATCGCAATATACGGAAATGGACAGGGTTTGGGAGGCCTTCCTCCTTCTGGCGGCCGTCATTTCTTTCTTTTCCTTCCCTTATACGGCGGGATACGGAGCCGCAGGCAGGAGATTATTCCTGGCCTGGGGCATCGCAACGGCAGGCTGCGGTTTGCAGAGCGCCCTGTTTTTTCTTGCCATCCTGTTGCGTCAGTTCCTGTCCACCGCAGTTCCCTCCCTGGCAGCGCTAGTTGCATGGCTGGCCGTTCTTCTGTCCTGCGGCCTGGAAATCATGCTGGCGGCCCTTTCCGTCCTTCTGGCGCAGCGCCTGTTTAAAGAGGTCATGTCCATAGCATCCATGCCGGAACCGATTGATCCCTCCATGCCGGGCAACCGTCCCTGACTTTCCTCCCCTCCGTTTTTACCGGCCTGCCGGAAGAGCACCCTCATTCCCCGGCATGAAAGGCTTTTACGGCTTTGCGCAAAAATCCGTCCGGAAATTTCCACCGATGGTACGGAATCCGTATGGAAAGCATTGCCGGAAAGCAAACCGCCCCACCCCGGAAAGCCGCGGGTTCGCAGGAACACCCCTCCCGTTTCCCTGCCGGCGGCAGACAGCCCTATTTCACCAATTCATCCAGATAACGGCCATAACCGTTATTATTCATGGCTCCGGCCTGGGAGCGCAGCGTTTCCTGGGAAATCCAGCCGTTATTAAAGGCTATCTCCTCCAGGCAGGCTACCTTGAACCCCTGGTGGTGCTCCAGAGTACGAACGAACATGGAAGCCTCCAGAAGGGTATCGTGCGTGCCCGTATCCAGCCACGTATAACCGCGCGCCAGTTTTTCCACGCGCAACAAGCCCTGCCTCAGGTATTCCTGATTCACAGAGGTGATTTCCAACTCGCCGCGGGAAGACTTGGGAATCCGTTTGGCTATCTCCACCACCCGGTTGTCGTAAAAATAGAGGCCCGTCACCGCAATATCCGATTTGGGCCTGAGCGGTTTTTCCTCAATGGAAACCGCCTTCCCCTCCTCATTGAATTCCACTACCCCGAAACGCTGCGGGTCATGCACCTGGTAACCAAAAATGGTCGCTCCGCTCGTCAGTTCGGCGGCCCTCCTCAGCTTCTCCGTCAGGCCGCGCCCATAAAAAATATTGTCCCCCAGCACCAGGGCAACGGAATCCTTTCCTATGAACTCCTCTCCAATAATAAAGGCCTGAGCCAGCCCCTCCGGCCTGGGTTGTTCCCTGTATTCAAAGGAAACGCCGAACCTGCTGCCGTCCCCCAGCAAATCCCGGTACAGGGGCAGATCCCGGGGCGTGGAAATAACAAGGATTTCCCGTATTCCGGCCAGCATCAGCACGGAGATGGGATAATAAACCATCGGCTTATCATAAACGGGCAGCAATTGCTTGCTGACGGAAAGCGTGACGGGATGCAGACGCGTGCCGCTTCCCCCGGCCAGAACAATACCCTTCATATCAAATTCCTAGCCATTGGTTCCAAGACGTTCCAGGCGGTATTCCCCGGACAGGATGCCCCGCCACCATTCCTCATGGTCCAGATACCACTGAATGGTCTTTCTGAATCCGGAAGAATGGTCCTGGCGCGGAGTCCACCCCAATTCCCTCCGTATTTTGGAAGCGTCAATCGCATAGCGCAGGTCATGGCCCGGCCTGTCCTGCACAAAGGAGATTTGCTCCCGGTAGCTCCGGCCGTCCGGACGGGGCCGCAGTTCATCCAGATGGGAACACAGCAGCTCCACCAGCTCCAGATTGGTTTTCTCGTTATTGCCGCCGATGTTGTACGTTTCCCCCGGTTTTCCGCAGGAAACGACCGTCAACAGCGCCTCGCAGTGATCCCCCACATACAGCCAGTCCCGCACGTTTTCCCCTTTGCCGTATACAGGAATGGGTTCCCCGCCCAGCGCTTTCAGGATAACGACGGGTATCAGCTTTTCCGGGAACTGGTAAGGGCCGTAATTGTTGGAACAGTTGGTGATCAGCACGGGCAGCCCGTACGTATCGTGCCAGGCGCGCACCAGGTGGTCGCTGGAGGCCTTGCTGGCGGAATACGGGGAATGGGGGCGATACGGCGTGGACTCCGTGAACAGGCCTTCCTTTCCCAGGGAGCCGTACACTTCATCCGTGGAAATGTGGTGGAAGCGGAAACGCTCCTTTTTCTCTCCCTCCAGGGAACGGTAATATTCCAGAGCGGCCTGAAGCATGGAAAAAGTGCCCATGACGTTGGTGGTCATAAAATTTCCCGGATCGTCAATGGAACGGTCCACATGGGATTCCGCCGCCAGGTGCATCACCCAGTCCGGAGCGTACTCCCGCAAAGTGCGCCGCATCAGGGAAGCGTCCCGGACGTCGGCGTGCAGAAAGCGGTATGCCGGAGAATCCGCCGAGCCGTCCAGTGAATGGATGTTGCCGGCATAGGTCAGGGCGTCAATATTCAGGACTTCATGGCCGCGCTCCAGCAGCAGCCTGACCAGATTGGAGCCGATGAATCCGGCGCCGCCCGTAACGATAACTTTCATAGCACTGTTTTCAGGGAAAGATGCGGCGCCATCATACAGCAGCGGCGTTTTTTTTCAAAACAAATCCGCCCATGCCGCGGGAACGTGGCGGCATAGGCGGGAAAAAGCGGGTTCCGTAACCGCTGAGACGGCTAGCAGCTCAGCTCCCGGCAAAGGTTGATGATATCCTGGTTCACGGAGTACTGCTGCCCGGCTACGGAATCCAGGGAGGCATAGCCGTACTGGCCGTCATGATACACCATGATCTGGTTGATGTCCCCGTTGTTCAGAGCTTCCACGGCGCGGGTGGCAAAACGGGTGCCCATCAGGCGGTCACGGGCGGTGGGGGAACCGCCGCGCTGCACATGGCCCAGCACGGTCAGGCGGGTATCCATGCCGGCGCGTTCCGTCAGCCAGCGGGTCAGGTACTGCGCCACGCGGGTGCCTTCCGCCACCACGGCAATGATGCAGCTTCCTTCCTCATTGATGACAGGCTGGAGTCGCTTGTAAATGGATTCCAGGTCATACGGAATTTCAGGGACAATGCAGATATCCGCCGCGCTGCAAAGAGCGGTGGTCATCGCCAGATAGCCGCAGTCCCGGCCCATCGTTTCAATCACGAAAGCGCGGTGATGGGAACGGGCCGTATCACGAACGGAATCAATGCAATCCAGAATCACGTTCTGGGCCGTATCCACGCCCAGGCAGTAGTCCGTTCCGGCAATGTCGTTGTCAATCGTAGCCGGAATACCGGCAAAAGGCACTTCAAAATCATTGAAAAAGTCGTTCAGGGCGCGGAAGGAACCGTCCCCGCCCATGATGATGAGCTTGTCGATGTTGCGTTCCTTCAGATGTTCGTAGGCCTGCTTGCGGAATTCGTAGTCGAAAAAGCGCTTGGATCGTGAGGAACGGAGGAGAGTTCCGCCCCTGTAGATCATATCGTTGGTCAGTTCCCGGGTGGCTTCCTTGATTTTTCCATCGATCAGCCCTTCCAAGCCGTCATAAACAACGTACGGGTTCATCCCAAGCTGGCGGGCATGATCCACTGCCGCCTTGATCGCCGGGTTCATTCCGGCGGCATCACCGCCAGATGTCATAATGGCTATTCCACTCATAAGTAATAAGGTTAACTTGTCCGGGGGGAAATGTTACCGGGCGGAACAAATAATGCAAGCGCGGAGTTTTTACTGGCGCAATAAACGGCAACGCTTCATGATGCGGAGGCATGAACGACACTGCAGCAGCCATTCTGAAAGCCACGGCCGCCCTCCGGGACGGCACGGAGAAGCTCCGGTTCGAATCCCCGGTCCATGTTACCTACAACCCTCTCACCTATGCATGGGGGCCGCATGAACAGTATGTGCGCACCTACGGAAACGGGGAAAAGGGCCATCTGTTCCTGGGCATGAATCCCGGCCCCTTCGGCATGGCCCAGACAGGCGTCCCCTTCGGGGAAGTGGACGCCGTCGTCAACTGGCTGCACATCCGCGGAGAAGTCGGGCGGCCGGAACATACCCACCCCAAACGTCCCGTGGAGGGTTTCGGCTGCCCCAGGTCGGAAGTCAGCGGCCGCCGCCTCTGGGGACTTTTCGCGGAAGCTTTCGGCACTGCGGAAAACTTCTTCCGTCACAATTACGTGGCCAATTACTGTCCGCTGATCTGGATGGGAGCCACCGGAGCCAACATTACGCCGGACAAACTGCCGGCGGAACAGCACGCCGCCGTGGACGCAGTATGCATGGAACACCTGCTTTCCCTCATCACCATCCTGAATCCCCACACGCTGGTGGGTGTGGGTGCCTACGCCACGCAGAAGCTGCGGGACGCCGCCTCCCGGCTCCCCGGCAAAAGCTTCACCATCGGCACGTTGCTCCACCCAAGCCCCGCCAGCCCCATCGCCAACAAGCTCTGGCCGGAACGCCCCATCCAGCAGCTTAAGGAACTGGGCATTTTATAAAAAGAGCGGAGGAGGTAGAGTGGAAAGCTCCGTGACATGGAAGGAATCACCAGAGCGACAGGCCGGAAATCGGCAGTTCATCTTGTTCTCCTCCAAATCTACATCGTTTTGAAGGAATATCCGGCCCCCTTTACTGGCTTGATTTGCCCAGGGACACAGCCTTCCTGACGGAAGAAAAGCACGCCGGCATCTACCGGGACGGAGAAGAACTTAAACGCCTCCCCACTTCCACCACAAAAATCAGCCTCCCTCCAAATCAATCATCATTCTTAGACTGAAAACCCTCCGCTCTCCCCCGCAGGCCTTTTTACTGGACAGGGGGAAAAGGGTTCCGTACAGTTTCCGCGATCTTCAAGCGTTCCGAATTTATGGCAATTTCAGATTACATCGTGACCATTGGCCTGGAAGTCCACTGCCAGATCAAGACAAAGAGCAAAATGTTCTGCTCCTGCGAGACCGGCTTTGGCTTTGAACCCAATACGCGCGTGTGCCCCACCTGCCTGGGGCTGCCGGGCGCCCTGCCCGTCCTGAATGAGTTCGCCATTGAACGCACGCTGCTGACCGGCCTGATGCTGGGATGCTCCAGCCCGGAGATTTCCCAATGGGACCGCAAGAATTATTTCTATCCGGACATGGCTAAAAACTACCAGACCTCCCAGCTGGATCTTCCGCTGTGCCTGGGAGGGGAAGTGCCCCTGTACCCCTGGTCCTATCCGAATGACGTGATCAAAGCCGGCGTCCCCCCTTTCCGCACCGTGAAGCTAACCCGCATCCATCTGGAAGAAGACGCGGCGAAGATTACCCATCATGCCAATTATTCCCTGATCGACTACAACCGCGCGGGATCCGCCCTGATGGAAATCGTTTCCGAGCCGGACATCGACACCCCGGAAGAAGCCTACGCCTACCTCAAGTCTCTCCAGCAGATTCTGAATTACGGGGATATCTCCGACGCGGATATGGAAAAGGGCCAGATGCGGTGCGATGTGAATATTTCCCTGCGCCCCCACGGGCAGAAGGAATTGGGCGCCAAGGTGGAAATGAAGAACATCAACTCCATGTCCGCCGTCCGCAGAGCCCTTCATTATGAAATCCAGCGCCAGGCGGAAGAACTGGACATGGGCATTCCTCAAATCCAGTCCACCCGCCGCTGGGACGACGAACGCGGAGAAAGCGTCGTCATGCGAACCAAGGAAGACGCGCACGATTACCGTTATTTCCCCTGTCCGGATCTGGTTCCCGTACGCACGGCCCCGCTGGTGGAGAAAGTGCGCGGGCAGATTCCCGAACTGCCTCAGAAACGGCAGAAACGCTTCATGGAAGAATACGGCCTGAGCGAGTACGACGCCAACGTGCTGGTGGGAGACCTGGAACTGGCACGCTTTTTTGAAGAGGCGGCGCGGGGAACCGCCAGCGGCAAAAAAATCGCCAACTGGGTGATTAACAATATTTCCGCCGTGCTGAATGAAAAAGGCATGCGCCCGTCTGAATGCCCGGTGAAACCCGGCGCCATCCGGGAGCTGATCGCCATTATTGACGACGGCACCGTTTCCAACAACCAGGCCAAGGACGTATTCGCCAAAATGTGGGATGAGCCGGCCCTCGCCGCAGCACAGGCCGCCAAGCTGCTGGGTTTTGAAAAGGCGGATTCCTCTTTTCTGGACGGCATCGTGCGGGAAGTCATTTCCGCCAATCCGGACAAGGTGGCGGAAATACAGGGGGGCAATGAAAAGCTCCTGAACTGGCTTACCGGCCAGGTCATGAAGGCCGCCAAAGGCAAAGCCAACCCGAAAATCGTGACGGAAGCGCTGAAAAAAGCCCTTTCCATGGAGTAACCATAAACAAAGAGCCGCTTCCCTTGCCGGTGCCGGCTCCTTGCCCGCAGGGCATCACGGTTTGAACAGCTTCCTGTTTCCGGCCAAGGTGTTCCATACCTGCTTCACTTCCCCGGCCAGCGTCTGCTTCATCATGGCAAGGGAAAAGTCCGCCGCCTGGCCCATACTGATGTAGGGAGGCAGGGCAAGGGCGTCCCTGTCCACATGCGCGTCCAGCAGAGCGGCGCCCGGATAATTCAGGAACATGTCCACCATCTGGTCCACCTGGCTGGATTTGTCCAATAAAAACCCCTTGATGCCGACGGCATCCGCCACGGCGGCAAAAGAGGGGTTGTTCAGGTTGATCTGCCACGGAATCAGCCCGGCCGCCTGCATTTCCAATTGGATGAAATCCAGACAGTCATTGTTATACACCACGATTTTCACCGGCAGCCTGTACTGGACAATCGTGATGAGATCCCCCAGCAGCATGGACAGGCCGCCATCTCCGCACAGGGCAATTACCTGCCGTTCGGGGTATTCCATCTGCGCCCCAATGGCCATCGGCATGGCATTGGCCATGGAGCCATGATTGAAGGAAGCCAGCGTCCTCCTGCCCGGCGTGGCGCACAGGAACCTGGCGCTCCAGATACAGGGGGTGCCGGTATCTACCGTAAATACGGCGTCGGATGCCGCATGCCTGTTCAGGGCGGTCGTAAGCTGTTCCGGCCGGATGGGAGACTCCTTGTCATTTCCTTCCATATAGGCGTTCATCTCCTTCACGTCCCTGGCGTGGCGTTTCAGGGCGGCGTCCAAATGCCCGGAATCCGTCTTTTCCTGCACCATGTTCAGCAGAGCTTCCGCCGTGACGGAAACATCCCCGCAAATACCCAGGTCCAGGCGGCAGCGGCGGCCCAGCACTTCACCGCGCCTGTCAATCTGCACGATTTCAGGTTTGGTGGGAATGAAATTGAAATAGGGGAAATCCGTCCCCCACAACACGAGCATGTCGCTTTCATGCATGGCCTTGTAGGCATCTCCCCATCCCAGCAGCCCCGTCATGCCGATTCCCAGGGGATTGTCATGTTCAAAATAATCCTTTCCCCTCCATGTGTAGGCAATCGGAGCTTTCAGGCGGTGCGCGAGCCGGACGACCTTGTCTTCCGCTCCCGCGCAGCCGGCGCCGCAGAAGAAAGTAATGCGGCGGTGGTCGTCAAGCATCCGTGCCAGAAGGGATACGGATTCATGCTCAGGAACAACATTCTCCCGCGTGTAGGAAGGAGGATGCACCAGATTCTTCATCTCCGCAGGGGCGTCCGCAATGTCTCCGGGCAAGACGACGACGCCTACGTCGCGCCTGGCCCACGCGTGCTGAATGGCGGACATCAAAATGGACGGGGCCTGGGAAGCTTCCGAAACCAGTTCCGCATATGCACTGCATTCCTTGAAAAGCTGTTCCGGATGCGTGGCCTGGAAATATTCCATGCCTACCTGGCTCTGCGGGATGTGGGAAGCAATGGCCAGCACCGGGGCATGGTTCCGGTGGGCGTCAAACAGGCCGTTGATCAAATGGAGGTTCCCGGGGCCGCTGCTGCCGCAGCATACAGCCAGATTCCCGCTCAGCTGGGCTTCCGCGCTCGCGGCAAAAGCCGCCACTTCCTCATGCCGCACATGAATCCATTCAATGGTCTTCCTCCTCCTCAAAGCGTCCGTAACGGGGTTCAGGCTATCCCCCACAATGCCGTAAATCCGCTTAACTCCCGCCTTCTCCAAAATTTCAACAATCTGATCGGCTACCCTATACATGCAGATTAGACACCAGCCAACCTCCAACGGATTCATTCTTATGTGTCATCCCCTCCATCTTTTCCGCACCGGAAAAAATGCCTGAGGATTTCCCCTGATATCATAAAGCCGCCGCCTTTTCAGGCAGCGGCCTATGAATTTACCAGTTCTCTGGTGGAAAACCGTCAGGAACGGCGGCGGCGCATCATCAGAACGGCCAGGCCCAGGATTCCCAGAGAAGCCGAGGCCGGTTCCGGAACCTGAAGGCCGGCAAAACCGGCAATCTGTTCCGCGGAAAGTTTTGTATCCGTCCACTGAATTTCACCCCATGTAAGATTGGGATTAATCCATCCTTGGATATCAGAGCGATTTCCGTTCATGTTGCCGTTGTAGGACAACGTGTCAAGCAAGGAACCATTCACATAGACATCCACAGACTGGCTTTGGTCTGCGCCGGTAACGGCCAAAGTCACGTTAAGAAGACCTCCCCCCAAAACAACGGAAGCTTCAGAAACGTCTCCACGGTTTTGGGAAAAAGAGCCGGTAGAAGTATTCAAGTTCCCATCTCCCATGCCCAGCTTGGCATCTGACGTCAGATACAAGGCATTTGTCCCGTAACTTTGGCCCGCATTGGTGCCATAATACCCAAACAGCGTGGTCTGGGTTCCTTCCGTTAAGGAAGAAGTATCCAGCCAGAGGGAGATCGTGTAATTGGAAGCATAAAAATTACCGCCGTAAGGAATGGAACTGCCAGGAAGGGCACTTTGTGAGAGACTTCCAAACGTCATGTCTTTTCCCAATGCAATACCTTCAGTTGTCGTCGCCGTACCGGCAGCGTAAGACGTTCCGGCCGTCGGCTCAACAGAGCCGGGAGACGCCAACGCCGGAACGGAACAACACGCCGCAATGGCCATTAATGCTAATGTTTTTTTCATTTTCTGTGAATGATGGATTGAACTATTAGAGAGATATTCCCCGCCCTTTGTATATCGGATTCCCAATCCGCTCTTTTTCTCCCCCACAGGAAAGATGAGAACAAGCTTTTTCAATCCGCTAAAAAATATAATATAATTACCTTCTATCACTTATGAATATAAAAAATAAAACGCAGAATAGATTTTTTGTGGAGGTTCTGAAGTTGCTGTATAGGAACAGCAATCCCTTTTCGCAAAATAGAAAAAATTGTAATAATAGTTTCATAATTGAAATGTTAGATTGACCTCGGATTGGGAATCCGGTTGTTTTCCCTCAGCCATCAAAAAAAGCAACATAAGGTTTTCATATTCAATAAAAATTAATTTTCTTTCCTTCCATTTCCAGGACCTTTTTCTTGAAAAAGAGCATTCCCCAAATTATCCTCTCACTAGCTGTAATATTATTTCATCATGAAATTTTTCAAGACAACCATTGCCATGACAACCCTGCTGGGCTGCCTGCCCACATCCCCCGCAGAAGTCGCCTTTCCGGGGCCTGCACCCGGAACAGCCAGCGCGGAACAATCCGCTTCCGGCTATACTCTTTCCAATAACATCCTGACGGCCAAATTTATCCTTCGGAACGGAAGTCTTTCCTTCGGAGGAATGACTTCCAAACTGGGCCCCGTCGCCAAGGCAGGGAATGAATTATTCATCATCAATCTTCAGGACGGACGGAGCATTAAATCCTCCGAGCTGAAAGCGGGAAACGTCAAATTCGTCTCCCTTCAGCCCACCCCCAAAGCCTTCAGGCTGGCTGACCGCTTCCCGGGAAAAGCCGTCAGCGCAACATTCCAGGCTCTGAACGGAGCCCTTCGCATCTCCTGGCGCGCCGTACTCAGGGACCATTCCCACTACCTGCGGCAGGAACTCCGCCTGGCAAGTACGAAGCCCGTCCAGATGAAAAACATCGTAGCGATGCAATATGACCTGGCAGAAAGGAAAGCCGGGGCACCCTCCGTTTCCGGAAACGCCAGAGGAGCACTCATCGTCAATGACCTGGCGTTCACCGCCCTGGAAACTCCCATGGGCATCAATACCGTGGGAGGCGCCGGAAATATGGAAGGGGGAGAAACCGCCATCTGGAGCGCAGATAAGTGGTCCACAGCCTCATGGACCGGAAATTTCAATGTTCCCCAGGAACTGAAAAAGCAGTACGGAGAACAGGTTTCCAGTGCGGAAGGCCCGGTTTCCATTGACGGCAAAGGAGCATGCACCGTCACCTTCCAGTATAAGGGAGGGGACAAGGGCAACAATAAGCTGAACCTTGCCGGCGTGCAGCTCCTCTCTTCCAAGGGGGCCATTCTTGACTCCGATTTCCACAACGGCAGCACCGGAGATTCCAATGCCGGCAACACTTACACGGTACAGGTTCCCTCCAGGGGAAATTACATTCTGCGCTACTGGGCCCAGACCAAGAGCGAACCGATTGCCAGCAAGGGGGAAATCACCTTTTCCCTGCCCGTGCGCACGCTGGAGGAAAAGCAGGAACCCCAGGCGGACGAATCCCGGCTGGCCCAGGGACTCTGGAGCCGTAAAACCACCTTGCAGCCCGGGGAAATATGGGACGTATCCTCCGTTCTCGGAATTTTTGCCCCCGGCCAGAAACGCCGCTCCTTCCTGGCCTATATGGAACGGGAACGCGTGATGCCCTACCGCCCCTTCATCCATTATAATTCCTGGTATGAACTGAACATCAACCGCAACAATGATTCGGACCCCGCCAAGCGCATGACGGAAGAACAATGCCTGGCCGTCCTGAAAGACTGGCAGGAACAGTTTTTCCAGAAGCGCGGCATGTCCATTGACGCCTTCGTCTGGGACGACGGCTGGGATGAATTCAACAGCCTGTGGGATTTCCACAAAATGTTCCCGCAGGGCTTCAAGCGCATTGACGCCGCCGCCGGCAGGCAAAAGGCCGGCATCGGCACGTGGCTGGGTCCGGTGGGGGGCTACGGAGCCTCCAAGGGCAAGCGCCTCGCTTACTGGAACGTGAAGCATCCGGACAACAAGATCGGCAATTTCCAGCTCTCCAACAAGGAATATTTTGACGCCTTTGTGGGCCGCTGCTCCCAGATGGTGAAGGACTACAATATGAAGTACTTCAAATTCGACGGCATCAGCACCCACTTCCATGCCAAGGGGCCCGGCAACGAAGAGGATGCGGAAGGCATCATCCGCGTGCTGAACGCCCTGCGCAAGAAAAAGGGGGATCTTTACATCAACTGCACTGTAGGAACCTGGGCATCCCCCTTCTGGTTCCGTTATGCGGATTCCGTATGGAGGCAGGAGAATGACTTCGGCACCATCGGAGCGGGCGACAACCGCGACAAATGGATCACCTACCGCGACCGCCTGGTGCATGAAGTTTTTGTGCAGGGCTCCCCGCTGATGCCCATCAATTCCATGATGACTCACGGCCTGATGGTCACTAAATTCGGTCCTCCGGCCTGCATGCCCCGCGATCCGGAAAACGTCAAGAAAGAACTCCGCTGCGCCACGGCTTGCGGCACTTCCCTCCAGGAGCTCTACGTGGATCGGGACCTGATGAGCGCCAACGGCGGAGTTCTGTGGGACGAACTGGCCAAGGGGATCAAGTGGATACGCCGCAATGCGGACGTTTTGGACGACGTGCACTGGGTGGGCGGCAATCCGTGGAACAAGGAAACTAACGAAGGGGCCGTGTACGGCTGGGCCGCATGGAATAAAAACAAGGCCACCCTGGCTCTCCGCAATTCCTCCGACCAGGAAAAGAGCCTGACCGGAACCCTGCGCAGCATTCTGGATATCCCTGCGAACGTCAAGGGCTCCATCACCTTCAAGGATTCCTATGACGACCAGCGGACGCTGGACGGCTTCTCCGGCAGTTCCGTAAACATTGACAAGGAAATCTCCTTCACGTTGAAGCCCTTTGAGGTGCTGGTGTACGAAGGGGGAAAGGTCAAATAAATCAGCCGGCCCACACGCCCGGTCAAAGCCGGAACGGCGTTAAAAAAACATATGGGGGAGGCGGGATTCCCGCCTCCCTTCCTTGTTCCCGTGCGGGCAGAATCCGGGTCAGAATGTTTTTTCAAACGTCACCGCTTCCAGCGGATCGGCAGGGTTGACCGGCATCACCAGGCATTCCGCACCTTCCCCGCCCAGGTACAACATCAGGCTCCTGCCGGGAGAATAGGCGATGGAGACACCGTAATATCCCCCTTTTTTCACCAGGGACCAGGTTCCGCGGCAGGAAGAAACGAGATCTTCCTCCAGCACGGAAAGGTCCTCCCTCTCTTCCGGACGGGCAATCCACCTGCCCCATGCCTCCGGACGGGGAAAGGAAGAAATCTCGCACGTCCCGTCTTCATTCAGGAGGAGCGTGGAAGAACTGACCTGGAAAAAACGCTTCAACTCCGGAGGGCGGAAAAACCGCCTCTCCCTGGGAGATGGTTCCACCTCATACTTTCCGGAAAGGGCCTGCACATCCGGCTCATGAATCCACAGGAAAGCTTTTTGACACACCGCCTGGCGGCACGCCAGCCCCACCACGGCCAGCAGGGAAAGGAACGCCAGGACAAACGCCCACAGGGCCAGCCGCTTTCTCCACCACGCATAAACGGCGGCCAGCCCCGCCACACTGCCCGCACAAACCCAGAACCCCCAGGAACGGGAAAGGAAGGCCAGGGCATCCGCCAGCACGGAAAATCCATGAGAAAGATCATTCCACATAGGTGCTCCAGAATCTCCGGAACATAGTCAAAGTCAAGACAACAATGCCGCCTTTCAAGGCACGGGCCTCAGGCTGCGCCCCGATAAAAAACTCCCGTCATCACTCCTGAAAATATTCCTCCGCGCTTTTCTCACAGGCTCCAATCAGGTAAGAAGCATCTGAACCATGAAAAACGCAGCACATCATCAGGGGCTTTCGGAACAGCAGGTTCTGGAAAACCGGACCAGATACGGGATCAATATCCTGACTCCCCCGGAAAAGGAACCCCTGTGGAAGCAATTTCTGGAGAAATTTTCAGACCCCATCATCAAAATTCTGCTGGTGGCCCTGCTCCTGTCCGTAGGCGTGGCTTTCTACCAGTTTTTCACCGGAACGGAACCGGCCAGCGTCTTCCTGGAGCCCGCGGGCATCCTGGCGGCCATCCTGCTGGCCACCTGCGTGGGGTTCGCCTTCGAGGTAAGCGCCAACAAGAAGTTTGAAATCCTGAACCAGGTCAATGACGACACCATGGTCCAGGTCATCCGCGGCGGCAATATCTGCGAATTGCCCCGCCGGGACGTGGTGGTGGGCGATATCGTCATCCTGAACACAGGGGAGGAGGTACCGGCGGACGGCGTCCTGCTGGAAGCCGTTTCCCTCCAGGTCAATGAATCCACGCTGACGGGGGAACCCCTCATCGGCAAAACCACGAATGAAGCGGAATTCAACAAGGATGCCACCTACCCCTCCAACCACGTCCTGAAAGGAACCACCGTGGCGGACGGCCACGGCGTCATGGAAGTGACTTCCGTGGGGGACAAAACGGAATACGGCAAGGTTTATGAAGGTTCCCAGATCGACAACAAGGTGCAGACGCCCCTCAACCGCCAGCTTTCCAGGCTGGGCGATCTCATCACCTGGGCCAGCTACGCCATCGCCGCCCTCATCGTCATCGGGCGCCTCACCCTGTATTTTTCCCATCTGCCGGGCCCCGTGGAATGGCTGAGCGCGGGAACCTACATTCTGAATACCGTCATGATTGCCGTGACCGTCATCGTAGTCACGGTGCCGGAAGGGCTGCCCATGAGCGTCACCCTGAGCCTGGCGCTGAGCATGAAGAGCATGCTCGCCAACAACAACCTAGTGCGCAAGATGCACGCCTGCGAGACCATGGGGGCCGCCACCGTCATCTGCACGGATAAGACGGGCACCCTGACGCGCAACCAGATGAACGTGTACAAGGCGGATTTTTACGGGCTGGGGAACGCCGTCCCGGCGGAAGACGAGCCGGGCAACCTGATCAGGGAGGGAATCGCCGTCAACTCCACCGCTTTCCTGGATTACGCAGACCCGAAACATATCAGGGCCCTAGGCAATCCCACGGAAGGGGCGCTCCTCCTGTGGCTGCACGGGCTGGGCGTGAATTACCTGGACCTGCGGGAAAACGCCCGCGTGCTGGAACAGCTCACTTTCTCCACGGAACGCAAGTACATGGCTACCGTAGCGGAATCCCCCCTGCTGGGCAAAAAAGTCCTTTACGTGAAAGGCGCGCCGGAAATCGTGCTGGGGCTCTGCTCCACCGTCCTGACTCCGGAAGGCCAGGTACCCGCCGCGGACATGCGCCCCGCCATTGAGGAACAGCTCCTGGCCTACCAGAACCAGGCCATGCGCACGCTGGGCTTCGCGTACCGCATTCTGGAGGATGACGCCCCGGTGTTCGAGGACGGCCGCATCATCCGCAAAGACCTGGTTTACCTGGGCATCACCGCCATTTCCGACCCCGTCCGGGACGATGTGCCCCAAGCCGTGAAGGACTGCATGGACGCGGGCATCCGCATCAAAATTGTCACGGGGGACACTCCCGGCACTGCACGGGAAATCGGCCGCCAGATCGGCCTGTGGACGGAGGAGGATTCTCCGGACCGCCTGATGACGGGAGTGGAATTCGAGCAGACTCCGGACGCGGAACTGCTGGACCGCGTGATGGATCTGAAAATCATGTGCCGCGCCAGGCCCATGGATAAGGAACGGCTGGTCAAACTGCTCCAGAAGAAGGACCAGGTAGTGGCCGTCACCGGGGACGGCACCAACGACGCCCCCGCTCTGAACGCCGCGCAGGTGGGGCTTTCCATGGGAGACGGCACCACCGTAGCCAAGGAAGCCAGCGCCATCACCATTCTGGACAATTCCTTCATGAGCATTTCCCGCGCCGTCATGTGGGGGCGTTCCCTGTACAGGAATATCCAGCGCTTCATCGTCTTCCAGATGACCATTAACGTGGCGGCCTGCCTCATTGTGCTCATCGGCGCATTCCTGGGCACGGAATCCCCCCTCACCGTCACTCAGATGCTCTGGGTGAACCTCATCATGGACACCTTCGCCGCGCTGGCGCTGGCCTCCCTGCCGCCGGACGAACGCGTGATGCAGGACCCGCCGCGCAAGACCACGGACCACATCATCACCCGCCCCATGGGCCGGAACATCCTGGGCGTGGGCATCCTGTTCGTCGCTTTCCTGTTCGGCCTGCTGCAATATTTCAAGCATGCGGACATTACCAGCCTCACGCAGTTCAGCCTCTGCGGCTACTTCCGCAGCTACCTGGATTTTTCCGCCCCGGAACATAAACTGACGGGTTATGAACTGTCCCTGTTTTTCACCATTTTCGTCCTGCTCCAATTCTGGAACATGTTCAACGCCAAGGCATTCAACACGCACCAGAGCGCCTTTGCACGCATGGGCGCCAGCATTGGCGGTTTCGGTCTGGTAGCCCTGCTTATCCTAGCCGGGCAGTACCTCATCGTCACCTTTGGCGGAAAGATGTTCAACGTGGTGCCCCTGAGCTGGACGGACTGGGGCCTCATCTTCGCAGGCACCTCCCTTGTCCTGTGGTTCGGAGAACTGGCGCGGGCATTCACTCCGGATAAATCCGGCGCCCGCTCCTGAACCGTCCGGGGGAATTCCCCCCGCGCATGACGCGGACGGCGACGCCGCCCGGAAAACCTTCTTTCAACAAAGGCGCCCGCAGGCGTGTCATTCCCAGCATGGACTTGACACGCCTGACGGGCTCTATCTCCAGCCCCGCCGTTTTCCTCTTCCTGCTTTCCCTCTTTTTTGCCGGGTGTAAAAAGACGGAACAGGTTCCGCATGAAACGCCCACGCTTATTTATGAACACCCCGTCACCATGGATATTCCGGTGACGGGCAGCTGGGTGGGCCACCTGGACGGCGTGGACAACGCCTCCATCGTCCCCCAGATTACGGGCTACCTTCAAACGCAGAATTACGCCAATGGCGCTATTGTGAAGAAGGGGGAAGTACTCTTCCGCATTGACGATTCCACGTTCAGGGACCAGGTATCCAAGGCCAAAGCCACCCTGGCCCAGGCACAGGCCCAGCTACAGCAGTTGAATTACGACGCGGAAATTTACAGGCCCCTGGCTGCGGAGAATGCCATTTCCAAGCAGAAATACGAGGATACGCGCCTGTCCGCCCTTGCCGCGGAAGCACAGGTGCAGCAGGCGGCGGCGGCCCTGGCCCTGGCTGAAAAAAATCTTTCCTATACGGTGCTGTACGCGCCTTTTGACGGAATAGCCGGCATCTCCAGGACAAACATCGGCGACCTGGTCAGCCCGGAAAGCGGCCCGCTTGCCGTCGTCTCCTCCGTCAATCCCATCCGCGTCAATTTCGCCGTCACCCAGCAGGAATGGATTCAGCAGGCGGGGAAAAATGGGAATGAAGGCGTCCAGACGGGCAGCAAGCTGGACATTACGCTGAAAGACGGCACCAAATACCCGGAACAGGCCACGGTAGTTGCCATTGACCGGGCGTTCAATCCCCAGACAGGCACCATCCGCGTACAGGCCAACCTTCCCAATGCGGACTATCTGCTGCGCCCCGGCATGTTCATCATCGCCACGGCCCGGCTGGCCACCGTCAAAAACGCGCTGACCGTTCCGGCAAAATCCCTTCTTTCGACACAGGGGCGCTTTTTCGTGATTGTTCTGGACGGGAGCAACCACCCTTCCATCATCCCCGTACAGGCCGGGACGCAGCTTGGAGACCGGCAGCAGGTTATTCCCCTGAAACCGGATTCCCTCACCCCCCAAAGCAAAGTGGTCGTGGACGGTCTTCTCCAGGCGGAAGCAGCCTCCAGAAATCCGGCCGCCCGCCTGAAAGCGGCACCCGCCAGCAATCAATAAGCTCCTCCCGCCATGGCTGATTTCTTCATCAAGCGCCCCATCCTTTCCATCTGCCTCTCCGTCATCATTGTCCTGCTGGGGGCCTTTTCCATTCTGCGCCTGCCCATCTCCGAGTACCCGGACATCATTCCCCCCTCCATCCAGGTGACGGCCACTTATCCCGGAGCGGACTGTGAAACGGTGGTCAAGTCTATCGCATCCCCCATCGAACAGCAAATGTCCGGCGTGGACGGCATGTCCTACATGACTTCCGTCAACACCAACAACGGGCAAATGAGCATGATGATCCTTTTTGAAATCGGCACGGAAGCCAACATGGACCAGGTGCTTTCCTATCTGCGCTACGGGCAGGCCACCTCCCAGCTGCCGTCGGAAGTCAGCGCGCTGGGAGTCTCCCTGCGCAAGACAAGCGGTCTGCCCGCCCTGGTCGTCAGCCTGTATTCTCCCCAGGGGACTTATGACGGCCTCTGGCTGGCCAATTACGCCTATATCAATATGGTGGACGCCATCAAGCGCGTGCCCGGAGTAGGAGACGTGCAGGTGTTCGGGGCAGGCCGCTACGCCATGCGCATCTGGCTGAACCCGGAAAAGATGGCCGCTCTGAATATTACGGCCAGGGACGTGATGCTGGCCGTTCAGGCCCAGAACGCCGTGAATCCTGCAGGCAAGATAGGCGCACAGCCCGCTCCGCCGGACCAGCAGCTTTCCTTCACCGTGAAAGCTCCAGGCCGCCTGACCAGCGTGAAGGAATTCGAAAATATCGTGGTACGCGGGCAGGACAGTTCCATCGTAAGAGTGGGAGATATCGCCCGCGTGGAACTGGGCTCGGAAACCTACAGTCTCAGTTCTTCCGTAAACGGCATGCCCGCCGCTTCCATCGGCATTTACGAGGCGCCCGGAGGAAATGCCATCCAGCTGGTGGACAATATCAAAGACCTGCTGAAGGATACGGATATGCCTCCCGGCATGGATTACCTCGTTTCCCTGGATTCCACGCTGGCCGTCCGCGCCGGGATTGAAGATATCGTCAGCACGCTGGTGATTGCCCTGGGCCTGGTGGTGCTGGTGGTTTTCATTTTCCTCCAGGGCTGGCGCGGTACGCTGATTCCGGCCTTTGCCGTTCCGGTGTCTATCGTGGGCGCCTTCATCGCCTTTCCATTATTCGGTTTTTCCATCAATACCATCTGCCTGATGGGGCTGGTGCTGGCCATCGGCCTGGTCGTGGACGACGCCATTGTGGTGGTGGAAGCAGTAAAGAACCATATTTCCAATGGAGAAAAGCCCCTCCAGGCCACTATTGCGGCCATGAAGGAAGTATCCGGCCCCATCGTCAGCACGGCGCTGGTGATTTCCTGCGTCTTTATCCCCACGCTGCTGTTACCCGGCGTCACAGGCAAACTGTTCGAACAGTTCGCCGTGACCATCGGCATGTCCATCATCATTTCCGCCTTCTGCGCCCTGTCCCTCAGCCCCACCCTGTCCGCCGGGCTGCTGAGAGGGGGGAAAGCTGACTCCATTCCCCTGCTGGGGCCCTTTTTCAAATTGTTCAACAAGGGTTTCAACAAGGCGCGCGACTGGTACGTGGAAATCTGCGCCAGGCTTATCCGGCACATGTGGCTGTCCATCCTGCTGCTGGCCGCCATGACCGCCCTTCTCTTTCCCCTGGCCAAACTTATTCCCAGCGGATTCCTTCCCAATGAAGACCAGGGCTACCTGTTCGGCGGCGTGGAACTGCCGGATAATACATCCCTGAACGTCACGGCAGACACCGCCGCGCGGATTGAGAAAATCATCAGGGAGGATCCGGGCGTGGACGTAGTGACTACCGTCAACGGCTTCAACCTCATCAGCTCCGTCCAAAGCTCATCCAACTCCTTCTTCTTCATTTCCCTGAAACCGTGGTCCGAACGGACTGCTCCGGGCATGACGGCGGACGGCATCGCCGCACGCCTGAAAAGCAGGCTGAACGCGGAAATTTCCTCCGGCGTGGCGTATGTGGTTCCGCCGCCGCCCCTGCCTGGCGTAGGAACGTCCGGGGATGTCACATTCCTGCTGGAGGACCGCCAGGGAATCGGGGAAAAATTCCTGGCCACCAACACGTCCAAATTCATCGAGGCAGCGGAAAAGAGGCCGGAAATAGCGGACATCAGCAATTTCATGTCTCCCTCCAACCTTCAGTACAACCTGAATGTAAACACGGAGCAGGCCACTCTCCAGAATATGGACGTGGATGAAATTTACGCCACCATCCAGGCATACATGGGAAGCACCTTCCTGAACAATTTCAATATTTACGGGCAGGAATGGCAGGTGTACATGCAGGCGGACGCACCGTACCGGGACAGCATCGACAAGCTTTCCATGTTCTATGTGCGCAACAATGAAGGAGACCCGGTTCCCCTGGATTCCGTAATCAACGTTACGCACGGCTGGGCCCCGGAATTCCTGATCCGCCAGAATATGTTCAACAGTTCCCAGCTCAACGTCACCCCGGCTCCGGGCTATTCCTCCGGCCAGGTCATGAACGCCCTGGAAGAAGTTTTTGCCCAGACCATGCCGTCCGGCATGGGATACGACTATTCCGGAATGAGCTACCAGGAAAAACAGGCGCAGAAAGGTATCACCATCGGCATGATCTTTGCGGCATCAGCCGTGTTTGTCTTTTTGATTCTGGCATCCCTGTATGAGAGCTGGTCCCTGCCCGTAGCCGTCTTCATGACCGCCCCCATTGCCATCCTGGGAGCATTTCTGGCCCTGTGGATAACCGGGCTGGACCTGAACATTTATTCGGAAATCGGCCTCATCGTCCTGATTGCTCTGGCGGCCAAAAATGCCATCCTCATCGTGGAATTCGCCGTGCTGGAACTCCGTCAGGGCACGGACCTGCTCACGGCCACCCTGGATGCGGCCAGAATCCGCCTGCGCCCCATCCTGATGACCAGCATCGCCTTTATCATGGGCTGCCTTCCTCTGGCCGTAGCCACGGGAGCGGGCGCAGCGGCGCGGCAGGTGGTAGGCGTCGGGGTCATCGGCGGCATGATGACAGCCGTCTTCATCGGGGTATTTTTCATTCCTTCCTTCTTCTACCTGATTGCCAAACTTGCCGGGCTGGACAAAAAAGCGGCGCGGAAACTCCAGGAAACGGAACAGGGAACTCCCACCCCCGCGAAGCAGGCCGAATGACACTTCCGAAACGGGAAAACGGCTCCCGCACAGCTTCCCATTCCCCCTACATCCAGAATATCCAGGCCCAGAAAGCCTTCACGAAAACGAGCACCACATTAATCAGCAGCCCCACCTTCACCATGGTCATCTGAGGGAATTTTCCCGTCGCGAAGGCCAGGGCGTTGGGAGGAGTGGAAACGGGGAGCATGAAGGCGCAGGAAGCGCCTATGCCTACCAGAAGCACCAGCGGCGTAGCAGACATGCCCATGGCGGAGGCTACCGTGACCATCAGCGGGGCCACCAGGGCCGCACTGGCCGTATTGGAACAGAATTCCGTCAGCGACGTGATGAAGAGGCTGATGATGAGCAGGATGACGATGGGGCTCTGCCCCATGGCGAGAGAAGATACCTGGTCCGCCAGGAATCCCGCCGCCCCCGTCTGGACGAGAATGCTGCTGAGCGTGATGCCTCCCCCGAACAGGAGCAGGACGCCCCAGTCCGTATTTTTGGCGATGCCGCTCCAGTTGATAACCCCGCACAGCGGCAGCAGCACCGCAGCACTCAGCGCGATGAGCGTATCCATGGACGGAATGCCGCCCAAAGCAGAGGAAAGGAAACTGCTGCACATCCAGCTCCCGGCCACCAGCACGAAGAGAATAAGGACACGCACCTGCCTGGCATTCAACCTGCCCTCCGTTTCTCCCCCTTCCGCCGGCGTCATATCCACATGCACCCCCAGACGCGGACGGAAGAAAAGATACATCAGGCAGAAAACGATCACTCCGAACACCAGGACAATGGGCATGGCAATCCGGAACCATTCCGCAAACCCCATGCCGAGTTCATGCGCCGCAATGGCATTGGGAGGAGAACCCACCAGCGTCCCCATACCGCCGATGGAGGCGCTGTACGCCACCCCCAGAATAGCAAAAGGAGCCGTCGTCTTAAGTTTTTCCGCCGGAATGCGGTCCAGAAGGCCGATCACCAGAGGAAGCATCATCGCCGCCGTGGCCGTATTGGACATCCACATGGAAAGAAACGCCGTAGCCAGGAAAATCAGAATCAGAGCCATCCCCAGACTCCCGCGGGCCATTCGGAGGATTTTTCCCGCCAGCCAGGTATCAATTTTCTGTTCGTGGAGAGCCCCGGCCAGGGCAAAGCCCCCGAAAAACAGAAAAATGGTAGGATCCGCAAAACCGGACAGGGCCTTCGCCCCCGGCAGAATCCCCATCAACATGGCAAGCACCGGCACCAGCAGGGAGGTTACGGTTACGTGCAGGGCTTCCGTCAGCCACAGGATGCCGATAAAGGTAAGAACAGCAAGCCCCCTGGCCACCTCCGGCTCTACGGGAAGCCACTTGAGCATAGCCAGGAAAAGAAGCACGTCACACGCAATGATGATGTAATTGCGGTGCCCTTTGGGAGTGTCTGTAGTACGGTGGCGCATAAAGAAAAGATAAATGACGCTATTTTCTTTGTACGCATCAGAAAAACAGTGTCAATGCTTTTCCATAAAAATCCCGGAAAAGGCCTTTCCCGGAAACAGGGAAACACGGACCAGCGCATCGGCTTGAGGATACGCACGGCACGCATTACCGGAAAAGCAGCGCCTCTTCTTCCTGCTTCTGAAAAATTCAGGAAGTCCGGACACGCAAAAAACCGCCATGCAATCGCACGGCGGCTTGTAACAACTGTTTGACTGGCGCGCGGAGGGGCAGCCTCCGCCCGGGCAATTATTCGGCGGCGGGTTCAGCGGCCTTCTTGGCAGCCGGCTTTTTAGCGGGGGCCTTCTTGGCGGCGGCAGCCTTGGTTTCAGTCTTTTTGGCCGGGGCCTTGGCCGCAGTCTTCTTGGCGGGAACTTCCTTGGCGGCAGGCTTGGCATCCTTGGCAACGGGAACGGCCAGACGGATAGGCGCATTGGAATTCAACTTGGACTGTTCCTTCTTACGCTTGAGGTATTCAATACGTCTGCGGCGCTTGGTGACTTTGCGGATTTGCTGTCCCATAGTGATAATTGCTATGATATTTACTAATTCTTACGAGCTCCATGTGGCACATGGGCGTGGATACAACTACCAACCCCACCTCCCTTACGCAAGCACAAAGCGTTATTAAGGCACAGAAAGGCGGAGGCAGTCCCCGGTTACCCCAACCCGCGCGGAAGAGGAAAACAACTTGGATGAAGGAGGCTTTACCACAATTTCAGCGCATCCACCCGGACCGGCTGTTCCCAGCGCAGATGGTTCCGGATTGCGGAAGCGATGAATTCCAGGCCGCGCTCCACCGCCGCAACCAGTCCATCCCCGGCAGCCAGCCGTGCCGCGACGGCGGCGGACAGGGAACAGCCCGTTCCGTGAGTACTCACATCCTGTACGCGCGGGCGCTCCCATTGCCCCAGCAGGCAGCCGTCCGGGCCGGACAGCACGTCCCGGCAGTCCCCTTCCAGATGCCCGCCCTTCAGAAGAACGGGGCATCCGTACCTGACAGCGAGGCGCGCGGCGGCTTCCGGCAGTTCATTCCTTCCCGGATTAACGGAAGAGCGGAGCAATACGGCAGCCTCATCCAGATTGGGCGTAAGCAATGCCGCACCCGGCAGCAGAAGCTCTTCATAAACAGCCACCGCTTCTTCCCGCATCAGGCGGTCGCCCGCCGTGGCGATCATGACCGGGTCCACCACGACGGGAATATCCGCCCCGTCCAGCACCCCATGCACCGCACGGACGATAGCCGGGGAATACAGCATCCCCGTCTTCACGGCGCGCACGGGAAAATGTTCCAGATTGATGCGCACCTGATCGGCCACCAGCGCAGGGTCCACCTCCTGAATGCCGCGCACTGTCCCCGGTGCCTCGGACACGACGCAGGTGACAGCCGTAAGCGCAAACGCCCCCATGGCATGGGCCGCTTTCAGGTCAGCCTGGAGCCCGGCCCCCGCGGAGCAGTCGGAACCGGCAATCGTCATCATTACGGGAATACTCATGGCCTTGTTTTTAATCGGGAAGGAAGCCCTTGAACATCCCAAAATCCGCATGTGCCGCCTCAATGTCACAAATCCGGGTGGGAAAACAAGGAGGGAATGCCACAATCATCCCATGACGCACGCCTCCCCAGCCCCGGATGAACAGGAATTCTGGCTTTTCATTCAGGATGCCCCTCTGCCCTCCGCCGAGGAATTGCAGAAGAACATGTTCCGCCTGGACGGCTGTTTCCGGCTGAACCTTTCCGGTGAACCGGAAAACGCTCCGGACCATGTGCTGGAAGGAGAATATCTGGATGAAGAGGGAGAATCCCAGCTGGACGTATTCTGGGTCATGGAAACGGACGACGCGCGCCAGGCTTTCAAAAAGGACGGCGCGGCTCTCCGGCAGATAGGGAACCGCACCAAAATGCTGCGCTTCATTCTGGAAGACGAATATGCCCTGGGCCATGTATTCGCCATGATTCACGCCATACTGGAACACCGGGACGGCCTGCTGGTTATTCCGGACACCCGGGGAAACATTATTCTGGAACGGAGGAAAGCTTTGGATTTTCTGAACAGGGAAATTCGGGAAAGTTAACGTTTTTGCGTTTGCGGCGCAGGGCTTCCCTCGCGTTCCGCATTCAGTTGAAGCGCCTTCTTTTTCCAGACTTCCGCCATATCCGCATCCTGAGGGGTCCCCTTTCCTGTGCTGTAGCAGACGGAAAGCATCAGCATGGCGTTGACGTGGTCCTGCCCGGCGGCCAGCCGGAGCCAGCTGAACGCCTTGCCCTCATCCACAGGCACGCCGGAACCTTCCAGACAGGCCAGTCCCACAATATACTGGGAATGGGCGTCTCCGGCTGAAGCCGCCTGTTCATACCACTTCATGGCACGCTCCATATCCCGCTCCACCCCCTGCCCCTTTGCATAAATGTTCCCCAGATAGACGGACGAAGGCGTATTCCCCCCGTTGGCGGCCTTCTCCAGCAGAGCCAGGCCGGAAGCGGCATCCTTCTCAAACCCCATCTTCCCCTCCATGTAAGCCCGGCCCAGCAGCCCCATGGCTGCCGGATGTTCCTCATCCGCCGCCTTGTGCCACAGCCCCAGCGCCTTATTCAGGTCCTGATCCGCTCCATCCCCCTTGAAATACATCATTCCCAACATGTACAGGGCGTTTCCCCGCTGGGTTCCCGGGCGGGCAAGCCCGTACTCAAACCACTCCCTGGCCGCTACGGCATCACGCTTGATTCCCGTCCCATACAGGAACATGGCGCCGATGACCGTTTCCCCGGAATACCCGGAACCGGTCTCCGCCACGGAATCACACCAGGCCCGCACATCCAGCGGATGAACCCAGCCATTCTGCAATCCCTCCGCATACAGGGCAGCCACATCATTGAGGGCTTTCACATGCTCGCTACCATTTTCCTTCTCGCGGACGGAGCCGGCAACAGCAGCGTCCAGACGCTCTCTCCATGTCTCTGCCTCTTTCCGCACCGCAGACGGCTTTTCCCGTTCCGCAGAAGAAGCAGCCCGCTTTTCCCCGGAAGAAGGGGCGCGGTCACATCCGCACAAAAAAAAGAAGGCGGAGGAAGCCGCACATAAAGAGACAACTTTTTTCATCATGGCCATTACCATAAGACAGCCTCATCAGGCTGCCAAGAAGAGAAATGACGGAAACGCCGCATCCGCACGCTATGGAAGAGCGAAACCGAAGAGCCGGATTCCCTCTTTTTGCATTGAATATTTTCCTCTTTTTGCTCTACTGAAACCAGTTCAACCTCTGATGAAATTCGTTCCGCCCCTGTATCTCTTGACATGCCTGGGCCTGGCGTTCCTGGGAAGTTTTTCCTGCCGGGGTTCCGCAACGGAACTTCCCGTAAAATACATTTTTGAGCTGTCGGATGAACCGGTGAAAGTGCACCCTGGCAAAATAGACACCAAGAGCGTTTTCTTCCCCAAATACGCACGCGGAACCTCTCCGGAAACCCTGAAGCGGCAGGCAGCCCTCTTCCAATCCCATACTCCCCACGAGGCCACCAAAAGCAAACCGGCCATCAGCATCCACATGAATGACGACAAAACGGAAAGGGACGTCCATGAGCGGTCAGGCTATGAGTTTCACCATGCGGAAAACCAGGAAGAAATTGTCATCACAACCGAAACGCCGGATGAGGAAATCTGGTTGAACGACGGGGATCCGGACAGTCCCTTTTTCCATACGCCCCGTTCCGCCGCCAATACGGAAATTCGTGAAATCCCCACGTCTTCCGATTCCTGGCCCGCCTGGAATGAAGAGGAAGTCAACCTGCACATGAATCTTCCGGAATCGGCGCCGCGCCCCCTGGTAGTGCAGCCGGCTCCGTCCGGAGCCATCCGCACCATCATCAAATCCTTTAACGGAACCGTTTTTGAGGCGGATGCACAGCCCATGCATCCCGTCTGGGATCAGCTCCCGCCCGGATACGTTCCTATCCCGGCTCTCCCGGCCTATCAACCCACCTTATTGAAAAAATTACAATAGGAGGGGGCAAAAGCCTCAGAACTTGAAGCGGACAGCCCCGAAAACAGACCATCCATTGAAAGCTTTGGCCGTTGCCGAATCCACATGGCTGGTGACATACTCTACAGCCAGCATCAGCTTGACCGCATTGACGGCCTCCGGGCACAGATAGCAATTCAGCCCCAGGTAAAAGGAATGCATGCTGTCCACCCATGCGGGATAATGGGTGACGCTGGGCACATAACGGGTATTCAGCTTCACAGAACGGTTTCCAAAGGAACACTGGTATTGAAAGACGCCCTCAAAATGCGGGGAAATCCGGTAAACGGGCTGCAGAACCAGGCCGTACACATTCTTTGCACCGGGTTGGCCTACAATTCCCACGCCTGCCAGCAAATTCCCCATGATGGAGAAAGCGCCGCGGCTGGCGTCCCAGCTCAGGGAAATCACGTCCTGCGCGCCCGTTCCGCAGTAATCGGACGTGGAAGGGATTTTCCTTCCCCGCCATTCCGTAAAATTATGGGCATACTGGTACCCCAGAAACTGGCTGTCCCACATGGGAGAAGCCACCTTCCACTTCATGGCGTTCAGGATAAACAGGTTGTCCGCAGAATGAAACTGGATTTCATCCTTCAAATCCGTACCGTTCGCATTCAGGTAAATGCCGTAGGAATGGTACAGGCTCTTGGCATCCTTCTGAAAATTGGCCTCCAGACCCCAGTTGGAAATGGGAATCAATTCATTGCACAGGGCGGATCTCTCTACTGTTTTAATCCGGGAGGAAGCCAGGCAATACTCCGACGTCAGGTGGGGTGTCAGCTTCCCGGCCCTGAGCTTGACGCCGGGCATGGTCTTTTCCAGATAAAGTTCATACAGGGACCACTCCGTATGGCTGCCGATCCATTCTCCCCGCACTTCACGGTGCCGGCCTTCCAAATCCCCCACATTCGTCAGATTGGACAGGCGCCAGGAACCGTCCCCCATCAGGATGTCGCCTCCCAGGTAAGCGCGCCTCCACCCGTTGTTATGGCCGCCGGAAGACGGGCAGAATTTATTGGCCCCATTGGGGCTGACGGCTGCTGCCTGATACTGGCCAATCAGCGTCAGCTTCACCTTCCTGATCCATGAGGAATCATTCCGGTACAGCACCGGACCGCGATCCAGCACACGGCACAGGGACGGCAGAGAGCCCCCGGAAACCGGCTGGGACTGAACTGCTCCCGCGCCAGCTTCCGCCGCCGGAAAGACGGCATACCAACAAGAGGCTAACAGGAACATTCCCGGAAAAACAAGCTTCATCATAGGCTAAACAAACAAATTGGGCGCACATCTTAAGGAGCCCTCTCCGAAAATCAAGCCCGGATGCTCCTTTCGACATTGTTGTTTTCTGAAAGGGTTGTCACGAAGAACGGCAATGATGGACGCACCAGTGCGCCCATCCGGAACGTCTCCATCAGAAGGCCAGGGACGCAGGTTTCAGCACGGCTTGGAGTTACGGCTACATCGGCCTGTTGTATCTCCGGCCTGATGAACCGGGCCATTTCAATCACTTCCTGTACGATGAAGAAACAACGATGCAGCAGCCTGGCATCATCGCGAACAGTTACCGACGCCAAATCATCACTCCAGCAAGCTTTCCCTCCCGGCCCGCATGGGGGAACATGCCTGAATAATTATTTCCCGCTCCTGCGGGGAAAGGCCGTAAATGTCTTCCATCAGCCCATTCATCCGCTCATCCCCTTCCGGGCAATAGCGGGCCGCGAGAGCGTCCGCCAGCCCTTCCACTTCCTGCAGCAGGGGCAGACCGGGGACCCGGATGGGAGCCCGGAGGACAGGGGCGGTATCCATCTGGAAAAAATCCCCCTGCATTTTTCCCCGGCGGAGAAACCAAAACTGCATCAGGCGCGAATTGAACAGGGCCGCCAGATATTTCATGCTCACGCGTTCCGAGCGTATCACGTTGAATGCCATCATCACATAAGCTTCCTTTTCCGTATAGGAGAAGGTTGGACGGGCACACTTCCTGACAGCCAGAATTTTGGGGCCGGGCCGGAAAAAACGTTCCTGCCGGGGCCAGTGCACATGGTAATATTTCATGCGGCCCATGCGTGTTTCCCGCCGGGCCTCCATCAGGGGACGGAATTTTTCCAAATGGCGCAAAAGTGTAACGGCCTGCTCCGCTCCGTTGGACGGGGTCAGATATAACAGCACCTTCTCCGGAGCTTTCAGTGCATGCCGCCCTGCCTGGACAGGTTCATACAGAGGCTTGAGAAAACGCCGCTCCCGTTCCGGCAACAGGCCAAAATACCCCTGAGGCACGACAAATACCCCATCCCCCCTCCGGATTCCGTACCGCCGCACTGTTTCCGGCGCCAGATTCTCCAGAGCGCGGGAAGAAACGACGTCAGGATTCGGCACAATCCCCTGCGTCATTTCCTTGGCGGCATCCAGCCTGAAATTCCGGCATGCCTCCATCTTTTCCAGAAGATGCCGCTCTGCTGCAGAGCAGAAGGACAATCCTTCCCTGACGCACGCTCCGACATCTTCCGGCAAGGGAAACCGACGGTACGGCTCATGTTCCAGAAATGATTCCACGTCATTCAAGGAGCCGCCAAAACGGCGGTATTCCGGAACCAGGCGTCCGCCTCCCTCTCCCTTTTTCTCCGCCAGAACAGTCATGGTATGGACGCGGGCGGATTCAAACACGCGGCAGGCTCCGAAATCCGACAGGCGCAGCAAACCGCAATCTTCCAGCAGCTTGCGGCGGAGAGAGGCGGCTCCCGCATTAGACATCCACTTGTTGGGAACGACCAGATGCATTACGCCCCCCCCGCTTCAGGGCATCCAGCCCCACACAGGCAAACACGTACCAGTAATCCATGCGGGAAGAACAGTAGGAAGCAAGAGAAGAACATTTCAAACGGTCAAATAATTCCTTGTTCCCTTTTTCTCCGACAAAAGGGGGATTGCCGATCACCAGGTCAAAGCCTCCTTCCTCCATCACCGTTGAAAGACCCTGACGCCATACGCCGGACGCAGACATATCCAGACTGTCCCCGCACAACAGGCGATCCCGTAAATCCCCCTTTCCTCCGGCGGCCAACCATGCGCAACGAAAACGGAAACGGGCCACCTCCAATGCCTCCGCGCAAACATCCACTCCGTAAATATTCTCTTCCAAAACGGCGCGGATTAAATCGGACTCCGGGCAATCCGGTTCCAGAAGCTTTCTGCGGGCGACAAGCTCCCGGAGCATTCCCATGGTGAATGCTCCGGCCCCGACGGATAAATCCAGCACACGGATACTTCCCAGCAACCCGGCTTCTTCATCACCGCTCCTGGGAGAAGGCAATCTGGATTCCAGCCAGGAAGATACCGCTTCCCGGGCCATCCAGCGAACAAGAAAACCGGGGGTATACACCGTCCCGGAACGGCGGGCGTCCGTCAGGAAACGCCCCAGCAATCCTTCCAGCACGGAAGGAGTAACAGCCCGGCAGGCATCCTCTTCCCTCAAGGAAAAAGCGAATCCCCCCGGCAGCCGGCCCTCATGGCCTGCCTGCCGTTTCTGCAAATTGTCCATCAAAACCTCTTTCAATCGTTCCCAGGTTTCAGGACGGCCCCCGTTGCCCTTCTCCACGGAGAAATACTGAGCTATAAAACAATCCTGAACGTTCCGCTCCTTCACTGCGGCATTCGTACACTACTGGAACAGGCCGCGCAACCAAAAGGAGAAATTGTCCAGAAAGCCAGCTTCAGAACATGAATGCCCGGAACTCCCTTTTCTGAACATTCCCGGCGCCCCAAAACCGTATCAACCACCGGGAAGGGGTCATTCGAACAGATTCACCTATATGAGCGCATATTGAAAAACTTTAACCGCCCGATAAACATTTGAAAAATATCCCCTATTATTATTTTCCGGCGCAGCGCTGGATGAAAAGTCAATCATGGCCATGATGAATCAATCGAAAAGCGCTTCCGGCAGAAAGGGAATTTCAAGCATCGATGAGACAGGAGGCTAAGGCAGGAAATGCCCCGCCAGCCTCCCCATGCTGACGTTGTCACCTTCTTCAAATTCAGAAGAATTTCCTCAATTCGTCTCTCTATTCCCTTATTTTGCAATAAATAAAATCCGGCTTTGCCATCAGCAAGCCGGACTAGAAAAGAAATGGTACCCCGTCACGGGCTCGAACCGTGGACAAACTGATTAAGAGTCAGCTGCTCTACCAACTGAGCTAACGAGGCACAGGAATGATGGCGTTCCTTGCAGGAACAACCGGATGGTACCCCGTCACGGGCTCGAACCGTGGACAAACTGATTAAGAGTCAGCTGCTCTACCAACTGAGCTAACGAGGCA
>ERZ1027217.91-NODE-91-length-50919-cov-10.051058_pt1 | contig 50919 bp, 39 predicted proteins | sample MGYA00519268_ERZ1027217 | MGnify/ENA primary metagenome ERZ1027217 (study PRJEB26926, sample SAMN06164537) | human gut metagenome | biome: ENVO:00009003; feature: ENVO:2100002; material: ENVO:00002003 | host: Homo sapiens | place: USA | collected 2012 ...
TACGAGATCCTGAGATGTCTCGTGGGCTCGGAGATGTGTATAAGAGACAGGTGTGTAAGAGGCTCTTCAAAATTACCCTGTGCAATATCATTCAACTCACACAAATTCAATGTATTGAATGACACAAAGTAAAAAATGCGCACCCTGTCTTGCCCTGTATCCCACCACGTAGCGGTCCATTTTATCACCACAAAATAAACTGATTAAGAATATTTCCGCACTCTGTTCTACCCTGTCACGGAATGGGCAATGGTGTACACGTTCCTCCGTCCGCCTCCTTCCTTTCGTACCTGCACGCGATCCGGACACATCTCTGCCAGTTTGGATAACTTTCCGCCCAGTTTAGCCGCGTTCCTGGCCAGAAGATTGAATGCTCTCATTTTGTCAGCAGGAAGATTAGCTCTTACACGGTCATAAATACCCGTGGAAGTGGCGTCCTTCCTGTAGATCTGTTTGGCATCTTCCGGAGTTCCGCAGCGTGCGGCCTGGTCAATCAGTTCCAGTAACTGCATTTCCGGGCTGATGCCCAGAACAGCCGTGGCTAGTGTCTTGTTCATGTATGCTCTGCATCGGTGACGTCCCGTAGGTTCCTGCAAATGCTCCGGCGCCCGGTAATGGTCAATGAACCACGCCAGAGCGGGCAACTCCCTTGCCAGGGCCTCATCCACGGCATCCTTTTCATCTTCCGTCCCATTCGGAGGCGCCTCATGATAACCGCTCAGCCAGAAAGCCGCATATTTTATCTGTATCGCCTCCCTCCATCGGAAAAGCCGTCAGGCTCTCTCCGGATCCGTGTTGAGCAACTGCACCACCGCCCAGGACAACGCCATCGGGAAGGCATCCTTCCCTTTGCCCTCAATGGAGACCACTCCGGCATACAGGATATTCTTGCTCCGGCTCATGACGTTCCACCGCTCCGCCTCCTTCACGTTCTTCATGATATCATCCAGAAGAATCACCGGGTAATGTTCCATGCCGCCGTTAAACCCTTCACTTCCCGGTTTTGTGAAATACTTTTCGCCGGGAAACATGCCCTCTTCCAGTGTGGCCAGGAGGGGAGCGACCAGCTTTTTCACCAGCCAAGTTTTGCCCAGATCCTTTTCCCCGGCCATGACCAGATGCTGAACCCTGGTACGAGCCGTGCGCCTTTTCAGGCACGCCTGAATACGCTGTCTTGCCCCCTGCATCCAAGCTATAAAGGAAGGAAATTGGTCAAGGTCCTCCGGGTCATCCAGCAAACCACGCAAGAAGGCCAGGGCTGTCGAGCAATCCCCTTCCTTTCCCTCTACCCACGGCCCGGACGGCTCGGAAATCGCCGTCTGAAATAACGGGGAAGCCCGCTTCAATAATATCCACGCCCAGCGTTTCCAGCTGCATGGCCACCTGTATTTTCTGCTCCACGTTCATCGCCGCGCCGGGGCACTGTTCCCCGTCTCTCAGCGTCGTATCAAAAATATGTATTTGTTCTTTCATTTACAGTAAAAATGTTAAGAGGTCGTTCCTTCGGGAACTGCGCACGGAAAACGTTCCTGTTACGGAATCATTCCTTTGGTGCAAATCAAGACAGCCGTTTACTTCCCTCGCGCCGGAACGGCTCACCGGCGCATATCAAGATATCTTCACGGACTTACCGTCCGAGAAGCAGCAATAGACGACCTTGCAGAAACAGGGTATTCATCTTGCTTGTTTTTACTATAAATCCACCCTGAATGGGGAACGGGACAGACAATGCTCTTTAAAACCTGCTCTGTCAAGACACCTCAAGTACATATGACATTGTTAGAGCCGTCTCATCCATTGAAATTTTGAAAGAGAGTGCCTTCCTTCACAAAAAAACTGCCTGTTAAACAAGGTTATAATGTACGAATAAACATAGAATTCCAATAACTGGAACTCATTCCTGAAATCAGTTCCAGATGAGAAAATTATGTAACCCCAAACTGGATAATACGCCTAATAACAATCTATTAAGATTACCATAGGATAAGGTTTGACACATTATTCACAACTCAACGGCCTATTGCTATTCACAGCAATAGGCCGTTTTCTACATTTCCCGGTGGGAACGTATTTCCTGAATGGAAATGGACAGGGAGGCGCGGCCGCGGTACACGTTGCGGTCAATCGTGAAAGCGATATCCCAGGGAGGATTGGGAAGCTCCCGTTCCGCTCCGTTGAAAAAAATAGCGTCACGCTCCACGATGCCCTGGCGCATGAAAAGCTTCAGATGATTGGTTCCCACGCGCTTGGGCGGTTCCGTGGGAAAAACGTCGGAACTCATGAAGAGAGGCTGTGGATTGGAGTTGCCGAAAGGTTCCAGTTTTTCATAGCTGTCCAGCAAATCCAGCGTCAGCGCCTGGAAGGACACTTCCATGTCTATGTTGAGCACGGGGCTGCGCTGTTCCTCCGTCGTGGTTTCAGACACATAACGGTTGAATGCCCGGCGGAAATCGTCCATGCGGGATTCTTCAATCACCAGCCCCGCCGCCATGTCATGGCCGCCGCCGGAAACCAGCGTATCCGCGCAATGGTGAATGGCCTGCACCAGGGACACGCCGGGAATGGAACGGCCGGAGCCCTTCCCCACGCCGCTTTCGTCAAAGGCGATGACGAAGGTCGGCTTGTGGTACCGCCTCATCAGCTGGGAGGCTACAATGCCCACCACGCCGGGATGCCACGCGCGGGAACCCAGCACAATGACGTTGTCCCTCTCCGGGTCAAAGGAGTTATGAAGCATTTCCACCGCATCCGTCCGGATGGCCTCCTCTTCCTCCTGCCGCTTGCGGTTGTGGGAATCCAGCATTTGGGCAAGCTGCACGGCCCTCCTGGCATCCATGGTCAGCAGCAGTTCCAACGCATCCATGGGGGAATCCATGCGCCCGGCGGCATTAATGCGCGGGCCTATCCTGAACCCCACGTGGGCGGCGTTCAGGAAGTCCGCGTGGTTGACGGAGTCGGAAGGTCGGATGCCCGCTATTTCCGTCAGGGTTTTGAGGCCCGTATGGCGGCTGTGCGCCAGCCTGCCCAGGCCGTGGCGAACCAGAATCCTGTTTTCCGCCACCAGGGGAACAATGTCCGCCACGGTTGCCACGGCCACCAGGTCCAGATAAAGTTTCAGGTCAAAGGTTTTCAGTTTCCGCTCCTTCAGGAGGGCATGCGCCAGCTTGAAGACTACTCCCGCGCTGCACAGATAGGTATATGGGCTGTTTTCCTCAATTTTGGCATTAACCACTGCCGCTGCATCCGGACGCCCCAAAGGGCCCGCCTCATGGTGGTCCAGAATGATGACGTCTATCCCCAAGCTGTTAAGCATGTCCACCTCCTTCACGGAGGAAGTGCCGCAGTCCACCGTAATAAGCAGGCTGGGAGGGTCCGCACATTCACAAAGGCAGCGCTTGATGCCGGCCTCGCTGAGTCCGTAGCCTTCCCGGGAACGGACGGGAATAAAATACTGGGGATCCAGGTCATAAGCCATCAAAATGGCCCGGAGAAGCGCCACGGAGGTGACACCGTCCACATCATAGTCCCCATAAATGCACACGGTTTCCCCTTCATCCACGGCCCGGAAAATGCGGTCCACGGCAGCCCTCATTTCCCCCATCAGGAAAGGGTCGCTCAGGTGGGAGAGCCTGGGGTCCAGAAAGAGTTCCGTTTCCATTCCCCCGGTGAAGCCACGCTGCAGCAGGAGCTGCTTGACCAGCAGGGGCAGTTCCGCAGGAAACGCTTTCAAGACCGGATCATCCTCCTTCACGGAAGGGCGTAGAGTCCAATGAAAACCCGGCGTCATGGCAGTATTTTAGCCCCGCATCCAACAGGGTCAAGGTTGTTTCCGCAACAGACGGCCAAAGCGGAGAAAAGAAGCGTCCGCTTCCGTTTCCGGAAACAGTCCGCACGCCGCGCGCCCGGCCCTTTCAAAAAAAACTCCGCCCGGTTCGTTCCGGACGGAGTTCGGCGTAAGGCGCCAGCGCCTGAGACGGTTATTTCCTGGAGGAAAAAATCACTTCATTAATGATTGCATCCGGCTGGGGAGCCTTGTAGGTCAGGCGCACGGCGGAAGTTCCGGCAGGAATGGCAAATTCGGAGACCCCGGGACCGGCGTTTCTCTTGCCGACCGGCGTCCAGGCACCCTCGCCGCGGCGCGCCTGGATGGCGAAGGCGGCGGATCCCACTACGACTACCTTGGAAGCCCTGGGGTTGTCCAGATTGGGAACGACTACGTCCAACGGCTTATCGGCACGGTAAACCGTTTTCAGGTTTCTGTCGCTCAGGGAGACCAGGCTGGTGCCAGGATCAGAAGGAGGAACGTCAAATTTGAACATGTTCAGAACAATGTCCTGTTCCTTCCCGCTTTTATTGACCAGTTTCATGCCTTTGATTCCCTTGGGAAGCTGATTTCCCCTGGCAATGAAGTTCTTGCCCTGTTTGTCCAGCTTCTGGACCACGGGTTTGGAGGAACCTTCCACATCCAGCACTACCTCAGCCCAGGAGTTGACGTCATCCCGTTCCAGGTTGACTTCCAGCCAGGTGGCGTCCGTGGGGCCATCCAACCGCAGGGAAATAAATTCTCCGGGTTTCATCTTGTGCGTTTCCATTACGCGGTTAATTCGCACGATTTTGTCGGATTTCTGCACGGAAACGCCCTCCAGTCCAGCCACGTTGGAGGAAGCCATAGCGGAAGGAGGCGCGTTGACGGCTATTTCCCTCACGGCAGTCCAGACGGCCCGTCCGTTGCCTGTTTTCTTCGGCTCAATGACGCGGTAGCGCACGGCACGGAGCAAAACCGGCTTGGGAGCCTTCCAGGCTACCTGCATTCCGGCGGTCTCCGGCCCCAGCGGCTTCCAGGTCTTGAGGTCGCGGGAGCCTTCCAGCTGCCCTTTCTCTACATAGTCGCCGTCCTTGTCATTGCGGCCCATCAGCACTTCCACGCTCCGCACGGGAATGGGCGTTCCGTAGTCCACGCCATACCAGTCTCCCGGCTGACCGTAGGCGCCGGAGTGCCAGAAGGAGCCGCGGTCCCCGTCACAGAAGAGTTCCGCCTTATCCATGCTGCCCCCCTTGACCAGAGGCTTGGGGGAAAGAGCCGGAGCGCCGGCAATGGCCGGGAAAACTTTTTTGGAGACAATATCCGCCAGTTCATTGACGGCGGGGGCCATCACCCGGGAACCGGTCTTTACCGCGGAACGGTACAGCTGCCCTTCCTGGTTATGGCGGCGGGAAATTCCATCCATGGCCGCCAAAGCCTGCGTGGCCTGCACCAGGTGGGTCACAGCCTCTCCGGTGTTGTTTTCCTCCAGCGCCGCCACGGCATGCTGGCCGGCACGCCCCAGTTGTTCAAAGGCGTCCACCCACGCGCCGATTTCCTTCATCAGCCGGGGATTGTCAGCCTTGGCGCGGATGACAGGCGCAGCGGAAACCATGCAAGCGAATTCCTTTTTAAGCAGAGCCGCATCAGCCTTCTCTATCCTGCCTTCCCGGGCGGCTTCCAGCACGCGCTTGACCACAGGTTCTATTTCCACGGATTCCTCACGCCGGTAACCGTGGCCGTTAGGCCCCTGGTCGGAATTGTGGTTCACAAAAACCTGCATGGCTTCCGCCGCCTTCGGGAACAGGCGCCTGACTCCCTCCTTCCAGGATTCCTCCGACTTAAAGCCGTTGATGTTCCAGGAGTAGTCCGCAAGACCGAAGAGGGAAACCTTGGAGGCCTCCGGCTTATCCATGGGGTTGGAGACAAATCCGCCCATGGATTCCCTGGCTCCCGGTTCCGTGGCAAGTCCGTACACGCGGCCCATGCACAGGTTGGAACGGCAGTAGTCCGTAACGGGGAAATTCCACCAGACGTAGGAAGGGCGCTTGATTCTCCTGTTCACCCACTGCTGGCCTTCCAGCGTGATGTCATGGCAGACGGAATTCCCCGTCCACATAACGTGGATGGAGGGGTCCAGGCGGTCGCCCAGAATATCCAGATAAGTTCCCGGCTTGGGATTGGCCCAGCCGCGGTTGTACTCCGTAGGGCACATGACCAGGGGAGTGACGTCTTTCTTCACCTTGACAAATTCGTCATTGATCTTGTTCAGCAGAAGGGCCTGCATGTCCCCCCGCTTGCCCTCTCCGAAGATGTCGTCAAAAAACACGGCAAAGGAACGGACGCCCAGCTTGTACATCATCTCAAACTTTTTGATGACGTTGTTCATGTCTTCTTCCGTCCACTTAATGTCTTTGCCGGGGTGGATGGCCCAGACAAAGTCCACATGGTTTTCCTTCGCCACCTTCACCAGTTCCCTGATCTGGGCGGCCTGGTCCGCGGGATAGGGATCCCGCCAGTGGGGGGAGGAATGGTAGGGATCGTCCTTCGGCCCGTAGATGTATGTGTTCATTTTGTTCTGCCCGTAAAAGCGCAGCTGGCTCAGACGGGCTTCATGGCTCCAGGGAGTGCCGTAAAAACCTTCCACCGTTCCGCGGAATTCAATGTCCGGCCAATCCGTAATTTCCCCAACGGGCAAAATCACGCCTTCTCCGCCGGTCTTCGTTCCCAGCTGCCGCAGCGTCTGCATGGCGTAAAATGCCCCCCGTTCGTCATGGGCTCCTATGCCCACCTTTCCCTGCGGAGAAATCACCAGCTTGTAGGCTCCGGATTTTTCCGGAACCCCGTCCAACAGCTTGCTCCCGCCCGCCTTGGCAGAACGTATTGTCACGGAAGGCTTCCCGGAGAAAGCAACCGTCTGGGAGGTGAATTTGGACTGCTGGGGGGACGGATATACGGCAGGAGTCGCCGCCAGAGCGGAGCCGGCCAGAAAGGCCGCCACGCTCAAGCCACATTGGAGAAGTTGAAAACCATTCATGATGATGCGCGATAATGGAACCAGAAAAAACTTTCCACCTCAAGAAAAAACCGTCCTCCGCCATCAGGGGAAGAACACGGGAAAAGACTTCAAGAAGAAACTTCCCCGCCTTCTCTTCCCTCTTCAGGAAGATCCCCCCGCTCCTCATGGAATATTCGGGAACTGTCATCACTCCATCACCCGGCTCATCCGGAGACCGCCCGGCGCAGCCGCCTCCCTGCAGGAAGCGGCATGTTGATGGATTTCCTGTGAAGGGCAATCGTCCCGCACGGAAATCCTGGCGGGGCTGGATGCCGGGGGAGCCGCCTTCTCCCTTCTTGACCAAAAATTCACCGTAACGCTGAAAAACAAAAAAGGGCCGTGCAGAATCCCTGAAAAGTCAGCGTCATCCCATTTCAGAAGACAAATTTGACCATTGCATCACTTGAAGGGAAGGTTCATCATGCGGAACATGCTCCGGCGCATTTTGATTCCTTTTCTGTGTCTTCTGGGCCTGTTCTGCTCTCTTCAGGCCCAGGATGCCCCAGTATTGAAAATCGCGGCTCTGCACCCCGTCCTGGGAGACATGGCCCGCGCCATCGGCGGCAGCCGCGTGCAGGTGGCGGACCTGCTGCGCCCCAACGGCAACCTGCACAGCTTTGAACCCTCGCCGCAGGACATTGCCGCCGCAGGACGGGCGCGCCTGGTGCTGGCCTCCGGCAAAAACCTGGAGCCGTACCTTCCCAAATTAAAGGACGCCCTGGGAGGCAGCGCGCAAATTCTGGATCTCGGAGCCTCCGTCCCGGATGTTCCCGTGGAGGAAGACACCGCAGACCATGACCACGAACACGACGGAGACTGCTGCGCCCACGGTCCCAACGACCCCCACTGGTGGCACACCCCGGCCAATATGAAACGCGCCGCCCGCACCCTGGCCGCAACGCTCACGCGGCTGGACCCGGCCCATGAACAGGACTATAAAGCCGGCCTGTCCCGGTGGAACAGAAAGATGGACCAGCTTTCCTCCTGGGCCAGAAAGGAACTTGCGGACATTCCGGAAACGGACCGCATCCTGGTTACGGGGCATGCGGCCATGAACCATTTCTGCAGGGAATTCGGCTTCCGCAGCATCAGCATCCAGGGGATAAGCCGTGAAGATGAAGGCAACTCCGCCCAGCTGGCCTCCACGCTGAAAAAGCTGAGGTCAGCCGGGGTAAAAGCCCTGTTCCCGGAATATTCCTCCAACCCCAAGAGCCTTACGGAAATCGCCAAATCCCTGAACATCCCCGTTGCCAGACCAATCAATACCGACGGGCTGGCCCCTGAGGGCCACACGTTCGAATCCATGTTCAGACAAAACACAGGCATCATCAAGGAAGCCCTTTCCCCGTCCCCCAGGCCATGACCAGCACACCCCTGCGGCAGTTTTTTCCCACTCTGGGAGTCGTCATCCTGCTGGGATTCTTCCTCTACAACATGACGGCACCCACCACCGGATCACAGGAAGCGGAGCATTCCGCCCCCACGGCGCAAACCGCGGATGTTCCCACGGTCATCACGGTCAGATGCGCCCACCGTCCGGAAGCCCTTTCCATCTCCTGCGGCGGCCGTCTTCTCTGGCAGCCCGAAACGCCCGGGCTGCATGAAGAAACGGAATGCGGCCTGCCGTTGAAAAACGGTTCCGTAATGCTTACCGTTTCCGCCCGCTGGCCGGAAAACACGCCGGACACCCCCGTCACGCTGGAACTGGAACCGGAGGGGAAAACCACCGTCTCCGCCACCCGCTGGTCCTTCGGCCCCTCCCTGAACGACAGCTACTCCTTCTCATGGAAATGAACAGCCCAGCCCCTCCCTGCACCCAGGACCACATCTGCTGGGGCGCGCACGCCAGCCACCCGGACCGCCACCGACTGGAAGTGGACAGCCTCAGCGTTTATTATGGAAGCCTTCTCGCGCTCAACGGCATCAGCTTTTCCATCACCTGCGGCCACACGCTGGCTCTGATGGGTCCCAACGGTGCAGGAAAATCCACGCTGATCAAGGCTCTGGCCGGGCTGATCCGCCCCGATTCCGGAAAAATCCTGTGGAACGGATGCCCCCTGCACGACACGCCGGGAGAAATAGCCTACCTGCCCCAGCGTTCCGACGTAGACTGGTCTTTCCCCATCACCGTCCGCGCGCTGGTGGAAATGGGCCGCTATCCGTCCCTGGGCCTGTGGAAAAAATTCGGGAGGCATGACCGGGATATTGTGAAAAAATCCCTTCACGTTCTTGGTATGGAATCCCTGGCGGACCGCCAGATTTCAGAACTCTCCGGCGGCCAGCAGCAGCGGGCCTTTCTGGCTCGGGCCCTGGCGCAGGAGGCCCATGTCCTCCTGCTGGACGAACCCTTCACGGGCCTGGACACCCCCGCCAGCCAATCCCTGGGGAGGCTTCTGGATTCCCTGGCGGCGGAAGGGCGGCTGGTCATCGCCTCCCACCACGACCTGAACACGGCGGCGGACATCTTCGACACCATCCTGCTGATGAACAGGGAGCTGGCCGCCTTCGGCCCCCCGAAGGAAGTGCTTACCCCCGCACGCATCCGGGAGACATACGGAATGGAACCTCAACCGGAAATCCAAGCTTCATGATGGACGATTTTCTCCAATTCCTCCGCGAACCCATCGCTCAGCGGTCCCTGCTGGCCTGCGTCATGATCGGCTTCGCCAACGGTTTCGTCAGCGGGCTGGTTATCCTGAAAAAATCCGCCCTTCAAATCGGCACGCTCTCCTGTGCCCTGCTGCCGGGCATTGCGGTGGCGGTGCTCCTCTTCGGCCTTACCCGCTGGAGTTTGCTGACGGGGGCGGTGGTGGCCGCCCTGCTGGTGGGCCTGGGGTCCCTCTTCGTTTCCCGCACATCCCGGCTGAACCAGGATACAGCCCTCTCCATCCTGCATACCACGGCCTTCGCTGCGGGCTTCATCGTGCTGGTAAGGCTGGGCCTGCAACAGAAAATTGACGACTGGCTGTTCGGCTCCATCATGAGCCTGTCCGACTCCGACCTGTGGATAGCCTTCGCCATCAGCTCCGTCAGCGTCCTGATCCTGCTGCTCTTCCGCCGCCCCATCCTGGTCTGCCTTTTTGACCCGGACATCGCCACTACGCTGGGAATCCCCTCCCGCCTCATCAGTTACGGCATCTTCACCCTGATCATTCTGGTGCTCGTTTCCTCTCTGCAGGCCGTGGGAGCGTTCCTGACGCTGGGGCTGCTTGTCGGTCCCGCCGCCACGGTGTACCTGCTTACCAACAAGCCGTCCCATCTCTTCTGGGGGGGAGGAATCATCGGAGGACTGGGCTCCCTGCTGGCTTTTTACCTGTCCTTCCCCCTGGGCTGGCATCTGGGTGCAACCATCATTCTGGTGCTGGGCATTATTTTTTGCACAGCCTATTTGTATTCATCACGGTGCGGGCTTTTAAAACAGCACGGAAAGAATTCGTCCAAAGTACAATAACAAAGCCCGTTTTCATGACAATCCATGACACGCAGACTACTAGTCCGCCACAGGGAGCGCCATTATAATGCGGGTTGTGAAAAAATGTGAGATATGCTCTGCACCGGCAACGGTGTTCCTGACACAGATCATCAACGGGAAGTCCACCAAATTCTGCCTTTGCGCCAAATGCGCCCAGGAGCGGGGTCTGCTGGACCCGGATGCCTTTGATCTGGCGGAGAAACTGTTCCCGAACCTTCAGGGCCAATTCGGCAAGGAAGGCGCGGCGGGGCCCGCCGCTCCCATTCCGGCCCTGCAATCCCTGCCCCTCACAAGCTGTCCGATCTGCTCCTTCACCCTTCAGGATTACAAAAACGTAGGACGCCTGGGCTGCAGTGAATGCTACAACGTCTTTGAAGAAGAAATCCTCCCTCTTCTTACCCAGATCCAGCCTGATTCCCACCATCACGGGAAAACGCCGGAACGGGCCGAAAAACGCGAAACGGAAACCCATACCATCAGCGATCTGGAACAACAGCTTTCCCTGGCAGTGGCAAGAGAGGATTATGAACGCGCCGCCAAACTCCGCGATCAAATCAAACAATTGCGCACGCCGACCAATTAACTTACATGCTCTTTGACGACTTACTCAACAACCCCGCCAAATGGATGGTGGAATCAAGGGATGAGCACGACATCGTCCTCACCTCCCGCATCCGCCTGGCGCGCAACCTGACCGCCACCCCCTTTCCCGGCTGGGCCACACGCCAGCAGAGGGAGGAAACGCTGAAGCTCACTTCCGGAGAAGCGCGCCAAATCCCCGTCATGAAGGGAGGCTATTATGCGGAGCTCTCCGGACTTACCCAGCAGCAGAAACAGTTGCTGGTGGAACGCCACCTCATTTCCCGGGAACTGGCGGCGCGTTCGGAAGGCTGCGCCGTCCTCATCTCCCGCAGCCAGAATGCCAGCATCCTCTTTAATGAGGAGGACCATCTGCGCCTGCAGTATATCCTGCCCGGCATCCAGCTTAAAAAAGCATGGGGGGCCATCTCCAAAATAGACTCCGAACTGGAGGCCAGGCTCCCATACGCCTACAATACGCGGCTGGGCTACATTACCGCCTGTCCCACCAACCTGGGCACGGGCATGAGGGCCTCCGTGATGATGCATCTGCCGGGCCTCGTCATCTCCGAACAGATGCAGCAGGTCGTTCAGGCGGCCGCGCAGCTCAACATTACCGTCCGCGGCCTTTACGGGGAAGGGACGGAAGCCACCGGCAACCTTTTCCAGATATCCAACCAGTCCACGCTGGGGGACAGTGAAGACCAGATTGTGGAACGCATGACCCGCTTCACCTCCGACCTGGCCCACCAGGAATGGAACGCGCGCAGGCGGCTGCTCCAGTCATCCTCCCTGCAGGTGAAGGACCGCGTCTCCCGCGCCTACGGCCTTCTGACCAACGCCACTCTGCTTTCCACGCAGGAGGCGCTGGCCCTGCTCTCCTTCCTCCGGATGGGAGCGTCTCTGGACATCTTTTCCCACCAGGCATTAAAAAACGTCAATAAAACCATCATGAACATCCAGCCGGCCCATCTGGCCCGCCTGTCCACCACGGACCAAACCACTCCGGAACACAGGGACCAGATCCGCGCTGATATTATTCGGAAAGAACTTTCCGGCAACTAATGCAACCATACAAATTTTTTGACCATCCATGAATAATTTTACGCCTAGGGCGCAACAAGTGCTGGCGCATGCGCGCCGGGAAGCGGACCGCTTCAATCATCATTACATAGGAACCGAACACCTTCTGCTCGGCCTGCTCAAGCTGGGCAAGGGCGTGGCCGTCACCATCCTGGAAAATCTGGGCGTGGAGCTTACCGCCGTGCGCAAACAGGTGGAGGAACAAATAGGCCGGGGCACGGAACCCCAGGCGGAGGGCAACATCCCGTACACCCCCAGGGTGCGCAAAGTCCTGGCAATGGCAAACAGGGAAGCCCAGGAACTCAACCACACGTATGTGGGCACGGAACACCTGCTCCTGGGCCTCATCCGTGACGGCGACGGCGTGGCCGGACAGATTCTGCGCCACTTCGGCGTGGATTTGGAACAGGCGCGGCGCGAACTGCTGGACGTGCTGACCCCCAAATACCAGATGGATGCGGATGAAGACAACATCATCCCGGACGACGATGACGACGAGGAGGAAAATGAATCCCCCGCCATCCCGACGGACGAGTCTTCCTCCCCCTCCTACTCCAGGCAGCAGAAATCCAAGACACCCGCGCTCCAGGCCTTTGGCCGGGACATGACCCAGCTGGCCCGGGACGGCAAGCTGGATCCCGTCATCGGCCGCGCCTCGGAAATTGAGCGCGTCATCCAGATTCTGTGCCGGAGGAACAAAAACAACCCCGTCCTGCTCGGTGAAGCCGGGGTGGGCAAAACCGCCATCGTGGAAGGGCTGGCCCAGGAAATAGCCCAGGGCCATGTTCCGGAGCTCCTGCGCAGCAAGAGGGTCATCTCCCTGGACCTGGCGCTGATGGTGGCTGGCACCAAATACCGCGGTCAGTTTGAGGAACGGCTTAAGGCCGTAATGGATGAAATACGCCGGGAAGGCAATGTCATCCTTTTCATTGATGAACTGCACACCATCGTAGGCGCCGGCTCCGCGGAAGGCTCCATGGACGCCTCCAACATCATCAAGCCCGCCCTCTCCCGGGGTGAGCTCCAGGCCATAGGCGCCACCACGCTCAACGAATACAGGAAACACATTGAGAAGGACGCCGCCCTGGAACGCCGCTTCCAGCAGGTGCAGGTAGGGGAACCCTCCGTGGAGGACACCATCCAGATTCTTGCCGGCATCCAGCCCAAGTATGAGGAACATCACAAGGTGCATTATACGAAGGAAGCCGTTGAAGCCGCAGCCAAGCTCTCCCACCGCTATCTGACGGGCCGGTTCCTGCCGGACAAGGCCATCGACATCCTGGATGAAGCGGGCGCGCGCAAGCGCGTCTCCCAGATGACCCGCCCGGACCACATCAGCAACATGGAAATCCGCATTGCGGAAATCAAGGAACGCAAGGACAAGGCTGTGGAAACCCAGCTTTTTGAAGAAGCAGCCCGCCTGCGCGACGAGGAAAAACAAGCCAAGGCGGAACTTCAGAACATGCTGGAAACCTGGCGCAACTCCTATGAGACCAACTACGTTCCCGTGACGGATGAAGACGTGATGAGCGTACTCGCCAAATGGACGGGCATCCCGCTGGCCCGGATGGAGGAAAAGGAAACCACCAAGCTTCTGCGGATGGAGGAAGAGTTGAAAAGCAAAGTCATCGGCCAGGACGAGGCGGCTTCCGCCATCGCCCGCGCTCTGCGGCGCAGCCGTGCGGATATCAAGGATCCGCGCCGCCCGATCGGCTCATTCCTCTTCCTGGGCCCCACCGGCGTGGGCAAAACCTATCTGGCCCGCAATCTGGCGGAAATCATGTTCGGCACCTCGGACGCCCTGATTCAGGTGGACATGAGCGAGTACATGGAAAAACACACCACGTCCCGTCTCATCGGTTCTCCTCCCGGCTACGTAGGCCATGACGAAGGCGGACAGCTCACGGAAGCCGTCCGGCGCAGGCCCTACTCCGTCATCCTCTTTGATGAAGTGGAAAAGGCCCATCCGGACGTCATGAACCTGCTTCTCCAGATTTTGGAAGAAGGCAGCGTAACAGACTCGCTGGGACGCAAGATCAACTTCCGCAACACCATCATCATCCTGACCTCCAATGTGGGGGCCGCTTCCGCCAAACGGCAGAGCACCATGGGCTTCGGCGCCATGGCCGCCGACAACGCGGACTACGCCGCCATGAAGGAAAAGATTCTGGAAGCGGCGCGCAAGCAATTCCGGCCGGAATTCCTGAACCGATTTGATGACATTTCTGTCTTCCGCATGCTGGAACGGGACGACCTGGAACGCATCGTGCATCTGGAAGCGGACAAGCTCATCTCCCGTCTCAAGACCAAGAATATCACGCTTGCCCTGAGCCAGGAAGCTCTGAGCCTGATCATCAAGAACGGCTATGACCCGCAGTACGGCGCCCGCCCGATGCGCCGCGCCATCGAACGCCTGCTGGAAGACCCGCTGGCGGAATCCCTGCTGAGGGGAGACGTGAAACTCGGCGATAAAATTGAAGCCGTGGAAACGGACGGGACGGAGACGCTCACCTTCCTGCACATCAAGGACAAAAAACCAGCCAGGCCCAAAGCGCCGCGCAAGAGAACGCCGCGGAAACCCAAGGCGGAATAAACGCTTTTAGGCTTTTCAACCAGGGCCCCTGCATGTTGACATGCAGGGGCCTTTTCATTGGGCCGGATTCCGCGGAACTGCCATTTCCATCCCCTGAAAGGACAATGACCCTCCCTGCGTATTTACGGGCATGGTCTCCTCCTTTCCCAGAATTCTGATCTTTCTGATGATGGCAAGCCTGCATGTATTCGCGGAAGACATGCAGAAAAACAGGGAACGGGAAGCCGCCCGCTCAGTCATCATGCGGACCGTGCCGTCTCTGGCCGCCTCCCCGGAAAAACTGCACCTGGAAACCATTGAAAAAGAAGATGGATATGATGTTTTCGAGACGAAAGCCTCCGGAGGAGTGCTGACGATCCGGGGAAGCAGCGGCACAGCCCTTTGCCGGGGATTCTATGATTTTCTGAAAACGAACCGTCTGGGAATGGTATCCTGGGAAAACAAGGACATTCGCTGGCCGGCACAGCTGCCGGACACCGCGCCGCGCCGCATCGTTTCTCCTTTCCGCAACCACTATTATTTCAATGTGGTCACCTATGGATACACGATGCCCTACTGGACCTGGGAACGCTGGGAAAAGGAAATAGACTGGATGGCTCTGCACGGCATCAACATGCCCCTGGCTCTGGTTGCCACGGAGGGGATCGCCGTCCGGGTCTGGAAGCAACTGGGGCTGACGGAAAAAGAAATAGAAGAATTTTACACGGGGCCGGCCCATCTTCCCTGGCAGCGGATGGGAAACATCGTCAATCATGACGGCACCCTTCCCGCCAGCTGGCACAAGGAACAAATCGCCCTGCAGCACCGCATTCTCCACAGGATGAAATCCCTGGGCATGTCCCCCATCTGCCCCGCTTTTTCCGGTTTCGTTCCCCGGGGAATCCTTCGCCTTTATCCGGAAGCGAAGCTTCACCGGCTGGGCTGGGGAGGCTGGCCCCAAAAAAACCATGCCCATTTTCTTTCTCCGGAAGAGCCTCTGTTCCTCAAAATAGGGCGCCTGTACATGCAGGAATGGCAGAAGGAATTCGGGAAAAACACCTATTTTCTCGCAGACTCCTTCAATGAAATGGAACTCCCTGCAAACAAAGGAGGCATTGAAGCCCGCAACAGCATGCTCAGCTCCCTTGGGGAACAAATCTACCGCTCCATTTCCTCCGACAATCCGGACGCGGTATGGGTGATGCAGGGCTGGATGTTCGGATACCAGCGCAACATCTGGAACGCAGATACTCTGAAGGCCTTGCTCAGCAGGGTTCCGGACGATAAAATGCTCCTTCTGGACCTGGCGGCGGATTACAACAAAACCTTCTGGCGCAACGGCATGAACTGGGACGTTTTCAAGGGGTTTTTCAATAAACCGTGGGTTTACAGCGTGGTTCCCAACATGGGCGGCAAATGCGCCATGACCGGAGTAATGGATTTTTACGCCAACGGCCACCTGGAAGCCTTGAACTCTCCGGCCAGGGGGCGTCTTTCAGGAATGGGCATGGCCCCGGAAGGAATAGAAAATAACGATGTGATCTACGAACTGATCACGGATGCCGCATGGAGGAACCGCCAGGAAAACGTGGAACAATATCTGGAAAATTATTGCCGGGCCAGATACGGGAATTATCCGGATACCCTGAAGGAAGCCTGGAGGCTGTTCCGCTGTACGGCTTACTCCAACCTAAAAGATCATCCCCGTTTCAACTGGCAAATGAAACCCGGCACCCGAAACTGTTCCGTTGACACAAGTGAAGACTTTCTCCGGGGACTCTCCCTGTTCGTCAACACCCGCGGCCTGGAACAATCCCCCCTGTTCCGCCAGGATGCCGTTGAGATGGCAGTCCATTATCTTGGCATACGCATGAATGAAGCCATCCGGGCCGCCCAGGAAGCTCTGGACGAACAGGATCAGGAAAACGCGGAAAAATGCATGGCCTATTTCCGCAAATACGCCCTTCTGGCAGATTCCCTTCTGGAAGGGCACCCCACCTGGAGGCTGTCGCGCTGGATATCGTTTGCCCGGTCTCACGGAACTTCTCCGGAGGAAAAAGACGAGTATGAAAAAAACGCCAGACGGCTGGTGACCAGGTGGGGCCCTCCCATAGACGACTACGCCGCCAGAATATGGAGCGGCCTTATTCGGGACTATTACCTGCCGCGCTGGGAACATTTCATGCAAAGCCGGCTTTCCGGCAAAAATCCGGATATGGGTGCATGGGAGGAAAAATGGGTCCGTTCCACCGGCGTAAGCGCCGCACATGCGCCAGAGGATTTGCTCCAAGCCTGCCGCCAGGCCGTCCGGGAGGCGCCCCCTCTTCCTTCTTCCCTGAAAAGAAAAGCAGGCGGATCAATTATAGGAACCTGGACGTCCGCGACGGTAGCCGCAGAATGGAGTTACCTGGAGTGGCCCGTTTCTTCCGCCGATCTTGAAAAACTCCGCGGAGTGCGGTTCATTTTCACTTCCGGAAACCATGCTCTGGAAATAGAAGGCGTCGAACTCCTGGAAAACGGCAAAGTGATCGCCCGCGACCAGCATGCCGGATTGGCAGGCAAGCCTTCCCATGGAAATTTCTATCAGCTTTCCCTTCCCAAGGGGACTCATGCCAACAACGGATGCTCCCTCAGAGCCAGGGTCCGCTCCATGGGAGGAAAATCTTCCAATGGGAAATTGGAACTGGTTAAAGAATGAACAGCTTCAATCTCATTTGCTTACGGCTTATTCCTCATTGATTCCGTGCCTTTTACGTTAGAAAACTCCGCCGTCCGAATCAGGAGGCGGCATGGCCGGCGCCTCCCGGAATCCCCGTTCGGCCCAACCGGGCCGAAAGCTACATTTCAAACCGGTGCAGGTTTTCCACATGGGAATAACCCATCTTCCTGAGCGCTTCCAGCGCCTTGTCCGCTCTCTTTCCCGTACGGCAATACAGCATAATCACGGCGTTCTTATCAGGAAGAAGCCGGGGAGCCAGTTGTTCCACCTCATCTGCCGGAATATTCAAGGCGCCCTCCTTATGTCCCGTGCGGTACTCATCCAGAGTCCGGACATCCACCAGCACAACAGGACGCGCGGCGGCGCCTTCCGGAGACACAACCATGGCGGAGGAAGCAGGGTCACGTTCCGCATTCCTGCCTTTCAGCCAAACGAAGAGGGCCGTCAGCCCGGTCACCATGACCACGTACAAAACCACATTTTTCACGCGGCCACTTCACTAAACCGCGGCGAAGTAATCAAGAGAAAACAACGCCCTGCCCACATGCGCAGGCGTCATTTGCCGCCCACGCAGCACCGGCGGCTCCGTTCCACGGGAAAACAATGCGCCGGATACAGAAGAAATACGCAGAAGCGGGAAGGGACAGAGCTTTCCCTTCCCCCCCTCCACATTCAACAAGGCCGGAGAACCATTCCCCTACCCCTCATCATCAATCACCACTGCCTGGGAAGCGAAGCCAAAAGCGGGGCTTCCCCATTCCACCACATCCCCGGGTTTCAAATATACCGGAGGCTTCATCCCCATCCCCACGCCTCCCGGAGTGCCGGTGGAAACCACATCTCCGGGCCATAAGGTCATGAACCGGGAAACATAGGCAATCAGACGCGGAACAGGCCAGATCAAGCCGTCCGTATTGCCGCTCTGGCGCACTTCCCCGTTCACTTTCAATTCCAGAGGAATGCCGGAGCCGTCCCCAAGTTCATCAGCGGAAATGAACGTGGGCCCCATCGGGGCAAAGCTGTCATAGCTCTTCCCCTTGGTCCACTGCCCGCCATGTTCCAGCTGGTTGGCCCTTTCCGAATAGTCGCACATCAGGGTATAGCCGCTGATAGCCCGTGCGGCCTCCTCCGAGGAAGCGTTTTTCAGCACATCCTTAATCACTACGGCCAATTCAATCTCATAATCCAGCTTGTCGCAGCCGGGCGGATACAAAACAACATCACTGCAGGAAGTAATGGCGGAAGGCGACTTCAGAAAAACAGCCGGTTCCTGCACGGAATCCCCGTCAAACTCCTTCGCATGGTCTGCATAACTTTTTCCCAGGCACACCAGCTTGGAAGGGGAACAGGGCAGCGCGGTATCAATCATCCATTCAGGGTTGACAGCTTTGGCGGCGGCACTATCCAGAAACGCGGCAATGCGCTTCATTTCCTCTCCGCAGGAACCCGTTTCTCCGCAAATGCAGGCATCAGCCTCCGCAAGCACGGAGTCCGCCGCCAGGTATTCCCCGCGGCTTTCGCTCCACAGAGCCATGATGCGCTCCGCCTGGTCATTCAGGTAAAATCTGATCTTCACCCTTCCATCCTACAAAGCTCCTCCTTTTAAGCAAAGAGCGGTTCCGTCATTCTTCTCTCCGGCGGGCCCTCTTCCGCCGCCAGGACGCTCTGTGAAAACATGCAGCGCGTAGGGCTTGCGTTACCGGAGCAAAACATTATCATGCCACTGCTTAACATCATTAACCTATGTCCGATCAAATCTACTTTTTTGACACTACCCTGCGCGATGGAGAACAATGCCCCGGAGCATCCATGAACCTACGCGAAAAGCTGGAAGTGGCGCGTCAAATGGAACGGCTGGGCATGGACGTGATTGAAGCCGGCTTTCCCTGCATCTCCGACGGAGACTTTGAAGCCGTGCACACCATCGCCCGCGAAATCAAAAAATGCCGCATCGCCGGGCTGGCCCGCTGCGTAAAGGCGGACATTGAAGCGGCGGCCAAAGCCCTGGAACCCGCCGGGGAACGTGCCCGCATCCACATTTTCCTGGCCACCAGCAAGCTGCACATGCAGTTCAAACTGAAAAAAGCGGAATCCGAAATCCTGCGTATGGCCGCGGAAGGCGTATCCTATGCCAAACAATTTGTCCAGGACGTGGAATTTTCCCCGGAGGACGCTTCCCGCACAGACCTGGACTTCCTGACCAAAGTCGTGGAAACAGTCATCGACGCCGGCGCCACTACCGTCAACATTCCGGATACCGTCGGCTACACTACACCGGATGAGTTCTACCGCATCATCCGCCACCTGAAGGAAAATGTGCCGAACATCGGCAAAGCCGTCATCTCCGTGCATTGCCACAATGACCTTGGCCTGGCCGTAGCCAACTCTCTGGCAGCCGTCCGCGCCGGAGCCCGCCAGGTGGAAGGAACCATTAACGGCATCGGCGAACGCGCCGGAAACGTGGCTCTGGAAGAGGTCATCATGGCCCTGCGCACCCGCGCCGGACAATTCGGAGACGTCACGGACAACATCAACACGAAGGAAATCGTCCGCACTTCCCGCATCGTGGCCCGCATGAGCGGCATGCAGGTGCAGCGGTCCAAAGCCATCGTGGGGGAAAACGCTTTCGCCCACTCTTCAGGCATCCACCAGCACGGCATCCTCAACTGCCGGGAGACCTATGAAGTCATGGACCCGCAGGCGGTCGGCTGGGGAGCCACGGAACTCCCGCTCACCAAGCATTCCGGACGCGCTGCCGTCAAATCCAGGCTGGAACAGCTGGGCCATGTCCTCACGGAAGAGGAAGTCAACACCGTCTTTGAACGCTTCAAGAAAGTGGGCGACTCCAAAAAATTCGTTTATGATGATGATCTTTCCGCCATTGTGGACGACTCCCTGCATGCCTCCACCGGTCTGTGGGAACTGGACTTCCTGCAATTCGTGGCAGGCAGCCACGCGCGGCCCACGGCTACGGTGGGACTGCTCAAGGAAGGCAAGAAATTTGAAGACAGCTCCACGGGCAATGGCGCCGTGGACGCCGTTATCAAAGCCATTGAGCGCATCACCAGGCGCAAAGGCACGCTGAAAGGCTACAGCGTCAACGCCGCTTCCGAAGGGAAGGACGCTCTGGGAGAAGTCACAGTGCATGTGGACTTCGGCCAGCCCAAGCCCATTGTGGGCAAGGGAGCCTCCACAGACGTCATTGAAGCTTCCGCCCGGGCCTACCTGAACGCGGTCAACCGTTCTATCCGCATGGAAAACATGCCCCAGCCCAATAATCTGGATGCAGGAACCATCTAACACGGGAAGCGCCCCGTTTGCCCGAACGGGGCGCAACTCCGCCCATCAGCCTGCCAGCCTCTGCGGGGCTTGCTTTTCCATTGCTCCCATGCCATAAGGTTCAAGACTCTTACACCACCCCATGAAAGCGACATTACTCCTTCTTTGCCTGGCGTGCAGCGCGCTGGCCGCACCGCCGACAAAAAAACAGCCGGCCCCCGTTGAACCGCTGCCCGCCCTGGAAAAAAACACCATTGCCATTGACGGCCATCCGGAAAGCGTTGCAGCGGATGCCGAGGGCAATATCTATTTCACCTGCATCGGCTCCAGGCTCACGCCTACGGAAAAAGACAAGGACGGCTACCTGGGCGTCATTCCGCACGGTTCCACAGAGCCGAAAAAAATCACGGACGTAGATACCCTGGACGCGCCGAAGGGGTTGCTGTATCAGGACGGCTTCCTTTACTGCACGGACGTGGACATGGTATTCAAAATAAACGCCAAGACCGGCGCTATTGAAGGATACGTGGACTTGTCCCCATCCCGCATGAAATTCCTCAATGACCTGGCGTTCATCAATGGCAGGCTCATGGTTTCCTCCACGGATACCAACCAGATCTTCTATGTGGACACGAATACCAGCTCTTATGGGGAACTGGTCACCAAACAACCTATCTACAAGCCGAACGGCCTGGCCTGGGACCCGGAAAGAAAGGTCATTTACCTCTGCGAATACGCAACGGATGAAAAAGGCAAACCCAGCGGACGCCTGCTCTCCATTAACCCCGTTTCCCGGGAAGTTACGGAACTTTCCAAGGAACGGGGACAGTATGACGGACTGGTTTACCGTGACAATGCCCTTTACTACAGCGACTGGTCCAAGGATAAAAAACCGGAAGCTGTCCGCAGGCTGGATTTGAAGACGGGGCGTTCCGCCCCGGTAGCCACCGGCCCTGTTGAAGGGGCGGCGGACTTTATCCTGTATGACTCCATGATGGTGGTTCCGGGCATGACGGAAAAGAAAATCCACATCATGCCCATTGGCGGGAAAAAATAAACACGGCTGTTCCGTTTTTATTCCCCTTATCCGGGCCGCCGGCGGCATTCCCCGCGCTGGCGGCCTTTTTCAATTTACGGCTTGAAGTACACCTGGGGATGCGCTTAGTTAATGGAGATATGAACACGATTTCCGACCAAATCATGGAGGGGATGAAAACCGCCATGAAAGCAAAAGACTCCGTTACCCTCAATACCCTGCGCGCCCTCAAGACGGCTCTCACGAACACGGCCATCGCCAAGGGAGGCTTGGGAACCCGGCTGGAAGAAGCGGAAGAACTGGCCGTGGTCCGCAAGCAAATCAAGCAGCGTGAGGACTCTGCGGAACAATTCCGCGCCGCCGGACGCCCGGAACTGGCGGAAAAGGAAGAGGCAGAAATCACCGTTCTCAAGCAATTCATGCCTGCGGAACTCACAGCAGAAGAAACGGCGGCCATTCTGGAAACCGTGATGAAGGAAACGGGAGCCTCTACCAAAAAAGATATGGGGCAGGTCATGAAACTCATGCAGGAACGCACTGCCGGCAGAGTCAACGGCAAGGAGTTGGCTCGCATGGTGTCAGCCAGACTGTTATGAAATGCTGCGCCGCCATCATCGTTGCGGCCGGGTCCTCCCGGCGTGCCGGATTTGATAAGCTGCTGGCCCCCCTGCACGGCGTCAGGGTGCTGGAACGCAGCATCCGCGCCTTTGCCAACTGCCGGGAAATCACGGAAATCGTAGTCGTTTGCCCGGAGGAACGTTTTCATGCCATTAACGGCGCAAACCTGGAAACGGAAATACCCGTTACCCGTGTGGACGGAGGGGCGGAACGGCATGAATCCGTGCAGAACGGACTGGCAGCCCTGCTTTATACCCCGGAATTCGTGGCCGTGCATGATGGAGCCCGCCCGCTCATTACGGTGGAGCAAATCTCCCGCTGCATTCAAACCGCCAGGGAATATGGGGCGTCCGCTTCCGCACATCCCGTAACGGACACCCTGAAGCGTGCGGACAAAGAACGCTTTACGCTTCCGGAACAGGTGGAACGGGACGGGCTGTGGTGCATGGAAACCCCGCAGGTCTTTCAATATCCTCTTCTCCTGGACGCCTATGTGGAAGTCACGGAACGGAATATTCAGGTAACGGATGAAGTAACCGCCCTGCAACTCATCGGCCATCCTACGCGCCTGGTGCATAATCATGAGCCCAATCCCAAAATCACATGGCCGGAAGATATTTCCCGCGCTGAAATGCTAATGGAACTCAAGCACCTCCGCAATGACTCATGACCGGCCTTCTGTGTAAGAATCCCCGCATCGTTCTCATTCTGGGAACAGGGTATCTGGGAAAAGCCCTGGCGGAAAGCCTGCGGAAAGCGGGACATACGGCCCTGACGGCGGATATTGACCCGCAAAAAGCCATTTACGAAGCAGACGTTGCAGACCAGGCCTCCATGCAGGGGCTGGCCGCCCGCATCCCCTCCCCCCAGATCATCGTCATGTGCGCCAGCACGAGGGGAGGCGGAGAGGAAGCCTACCGCAACCTTTACGCTCATGGAACGCGGAACACGCTGGAAGCCTTTTCCGGAACGCCGGTCATCTTCTGTTCCAGCACAGCCGTCTATGGAATCACGGACGGACGCTGGATTACGGAAGAACACAACGTCTATCCCTCCTCCGGAAAAAACGGGCTGCTTATTCAGGCGGAACAGGCGGTTCTGGCAGCGGGGGGCACGGTCGTCCGGCTGGGAGCCCTGTACGGGCCGGGCCGCTGTGTTCTCGTCTCCCAGTACGTCACGAAGGGGAAGGCCCTCCCCGGAGCCATGGACAGATGGCTCAATTACATCCACCGGGATGATGCCGCAGCCGCCCTGCACCTGCTCTGCACCCTGCGGGAACCGCCTTCCGGCATTTACAACCTGACGGACCGCACCCCCATGCAAATGGGAGAAATATACTCCTACCTTTCCAATTTGCTGGGGAAACCCGCTCCGCAGCCTGAACCGCTCCCGGCGGAAGCGCGCCGGGGCTTCTCCAACCAGAGGATTTCCTGCTCCCGCCTTATGGCCCTGGGCTGGGAACCACTCTACCCAAGCTTTGCGGACGGTGTGCACAATGTGCTGGAGGCACTGGAAGAGTAATTTTCACCCCCATCCTTTTCCACGTTGACCGGCCCTTTCCGGACGTTCCATGTGAAAGAAGCAGCAAACCTTTTGAAAAAACGACGGAATTGTTCCCCCTATCCGCACCCCTTCCTTCCAAGCCTCTCTCAAAATTTCATGACTGCCTTCCCCACCCTGAAAAACAATTATTATATCCGCCGTCTGGCGCCTTTCCTGATTGTATATCTTGTTTATGAACTCATTGAAGTAGCCATCCTGGCCTTTCTTCAGCAAACGGGAACGGACTGGAACTCCTTAACGCTCCTCCGGCTTCTGGGCAACCTGCTCGTGGAAACATGTTCCTCCTTCCTTTACCTTATCATCCCCTACCTTCTCTATCTGGCGGCGCTCCCAAAAGCATTCCATGGCGGCAAAACGGATCACGTGCTCACCACGGTTTTTTTTACGCTCTTCTGCCTGTTGAACTGCTGTGAAGAAATGGCGGAAATTCTGACCCGTGAGCACTTCTCTTTTTACTCCCGGCAATTCCTGCAATCACCGGGACACGCCTGGGCTCAAATAGCGGAGGGCGTCCCCATTATTCCCGCGCTACTTGCTGTCCTGACAATTTCCACAGCAACAGTCGTCCTCTTTTCAAAAAAACTCGTACCCCTGCAGCCCCCTCCTTCCGCTCCGGTTCGGGCATCCGCCCCCGTCCTTGCATGCGCCATGGCCTTCATCCTCTCATGGGGAAGCAGCGGCCCCCTGCCCGCCTACGGGGGAGAAAATGGGGAAATAGCCAAGGACGGCCTTTTCTCCTTCTTTGGGGATCTGTTTGCTGTTACTACGCTCCCCCATCTGCCTTCCATCTTTGGAATTCCCGTACTCATCACGGGAAGCATCATTCTCCTCTTTCTGCTGGCGGAATATATTCCGGAGCGGTTCATGTCCGCAACCCTCCGCCCGTCCTTTCTGGCGGGCAATCTCTTCCGGCGCATGAAAAAACGTCTCCACCTCCGTTCCGATTTTACACTCTGGCTCCTTTTACTCCTGGCAGCGGTACTTCTCATCCGCCTCATCAGCATGGGAGCCTACCCCCTCATGGACACGACGGAAGCACGCTATGCCGAAATGTCCCGGAAAATGCTGGAAACAAACCAGTGGCTCGTCCCCCAGTTCGACTACGGCATTCCCTTTTGGGGCAAGCCCCCTCTCTCCTTTTGGGCAAGCGCTGTCACCATGAAACTAGGAGGCGTTAACGAATGGAGCGCACGCCTGGCCCCCTTCCTGGCTTCCCTGGCCATGGGCCTTCTGTTTTTCGCATGGCCGTTCCGCTCTCAATCTGTGCAAAAGGCGGCCGCGTGCTTCCTGGTCCTCGCCGCATCAGGCATAGGTTTTGTCGCCTCAGGAGCTGTCATGACGGATGAATTTCTGGCTCTGGGCATCATGCTCTCCATGATCTCCTTCTGGAAAACAGTGGCCCAACCCTCCAAGCAGCCGTGGTGGAAATACCTATTTTTTGTCGGGTTGGCCATAGGCCTGATGAGCAAGGGACCTCTTGCCCTCGTCCTTACGGGATTCCCAATAACACTCTGGACCGTATGGAACCGGGAATGGAAAAACGTCTGGAACAGTCTCCCCTGGATAAAAGGCGCCTTGCTGATGCTGGCGCTGAGCCTTCCCTGGTATCTTCTGGCGGAAAGGCAAACTCCCGGCTTTCTTCATTACTTCATTGTGGGAGAACACTTTCAGCGCTTTACCGTCAAAGGATGGCAGGGAGACCTGTACGGCTCCGGACACGCTTCTCCCCTGGGAACCATCTGGCTCTACGGACTGACCATGTTCCTGCCCTGGACCCTCCTGCTCCCCCTCCTGCGGATGAAAAAAACTTCTCCGTTATCTGAAAAAACTACCTTTCCGGGAGAAAATTCCTTCCTGTGGCTTTGGGCGCTCAGCCCCCTGCTCTTCTTCACTCTGGCCCGCAATATCCTTCCGGCCTATGTGCTCCCCGGCATCCCGGCCTGGTGCATCCTGACCGTACAGGGGCTCTGGCAATGGAACAACCGCCGCCCGGGAATCAAACATCTTATCTTCCTCCCAGCCTCCATATTTGGCATCATGGCCATTTTCCTGCTGGGGCACGGATTCGACCAACTTGAATACCGCTGCCAGAAACAGCTGCTCCAGGCCTGGGACGGGAAATCCCCCCTGTACTATTGGGACAGTGTCCGCCCTCCCTACTCCGCTCAATTCTACTCATCCGGAAAAGTTCAGCGACTGGAACCGGGAACGCTGCCTCCGGACAACGGAACAACCTATCTGGCGATGAAACGGACGGACTATCATCAGCACCGTTCCCTCCTGTCCGGATGGAAGCGGGAAGCGGAAGAACGGCTCTGGCTCCTGCTTTCCCTCCCCGCCGGCCCAGGCAACGGAAAACACGCGCCAATTCCGCCCTCTGAAAATTGAAGGGGGAAATGCACTTCATGAGTCCGGTACATGCCGGGAAAAAATCCAGCCGGCGGCCCCGCCCGTCTTTGACTCTCCCCTTTCTTGACTTGCCGGGCGCGAACAGGCAAAATCCCGTGCGCAATGCGTATCATCACAGGTCTTCAACCCAGCGGCAAGCTGCATGTCGGCAACTACTTCGGAGCCATGGAACCGGCTGTCCGCATGCAGGAAAGCGGGGAATCTTTCTACTTCCTGGCGGACTACCACGCCATGAGCACCGTTCACGACGCAAACACGCTGAGGGAAAACTGCAGCAACCTCGCTACGGACTTTCTGGCCGTGGGCCTGGATCCCGAAAAATGCGTCTTTTTCCGCCAGTCCGCTGTGCCGGAAGTCAATGAACTGGCCTGGATACTCAGCACCGTCTGTCCGATGGGCCTGCTGGAACGCTGCCATTCCTACAAAGATAAAATCGCCAAGGGATTCTCCCCCAGCAACGCCCTGTTCACCTACCCCGTGCTGATGGCTGCCGACATCCTGATGTATGACTCCGACCTGGTGCCCGTAGGCAAGGACCAGAAACAGCATCTGGAAGTCACACGCGACCTGGCGGGCAAAATGAACGAACAATTCGGAGAAGGCACCTGCAAACTTCCGGATGCGCTCATTGCGGAAAGCACAGCCATTGTTCCGGGGCTGGACGGGCAGAAAATGAGTAAAAGCTATAATAACACGCTCCCTATTTTCGGAGAGGAAAAAGCTGTCCGCAAACTCATCATGAGAATCCCCACGGATTCCACCCCCGTGGAAGATCCCAAACCGACGGAAGGTTCCGTCATCCTGCAGCTTTACAAACTCTTTGCCTCCGCGCAGGGTTATGAAGACATGGTGCGCGGTTTCCAGAACGGGGGATGCGGCTATGGAGACTTCAAAAAGCGCCTCTTTGACGCTTACTGGGAATACTTCCGGCCCGCGCGCGAACGCAGGGCGGAACTGGAAGCCAATCAGGACTATGTGCGCCGGACGCTGGAAGAAGGCGCCCGCAAGGCGCGCGAGACGGCCTCTGTAGTGCTGGACAGGGTGCGCCGCGCCGTGGGGCTGGCCTGAAACGGAATAAAACGGAACACCCGGGAAAGCCGGGGCAGCACACGTTTTTTTGTGGCATGGAAAAGTACGGAATGTTATACAGAAAGATATGAAGAATATTCTGGTAGCTATTGATTTCTCCAACGCCACGGACGCCGTCATCCACCAAATCGGCAAACTGGCCTGCCCCAACGACAGCATCATCCATTTGCTCCACATTGTGGAACCCAGCATTTGCTATGAAGTCTCCGGCGTTCTGCCGGATGAAGTGCCCGTTCCCGTGATGGACCAGACGGAAGAAAACGAAGTCATTTCCATCGCCAAAAACCATTTGAAACAGACGGCGGAAAAACTCTCCCGGCTGACGGACGCCACAATCATCCAGGCGGTGGAAGATGAATTTGAAATCAACGAAGCAGTCATTAATTATGCTGAAAAACACCACATCGACATGATCGTGGTGGGCAAGCATAACCACGGCTTCCTCTCCACCGTCTTTCTGGGCAGCGTAGCAAGCTCCGTGATGCGGAAATCCCCCGTGCCCGTTCTGGTAGTGCCCGTCACCAGGGAAGAACAGTAAAAACCGCCATCTGCGCCAGCTCCGTCCCAATCCATGATTACCATACTCTTTATAGGCGATGTGGTCGGCGAACCCGGACGCACCGCCGTGAAGTACATGTTGCCGGAACTCAAACGGGAACACGGGGCGGACTTCATCATCGTCAACGGGGAAAATGCGGCTGCCGGGAGAGGTATCACGCCCCGTCTGGCACAGGAACTGCTGCACGCCGGAGTGGATGTCATCACAACGGGAGACCATGTCTGGGACCAGGCGGAGCTGGCCCCGTGGATGGAATCCGAACCGCGGGTGCTGCGCCCCGTCAACTATCCGCAGGGAACACCGGGGCACGGGAGCGTAGTCGTGGAAACTCCCAAGGGGAAAATAGCCGTCATGCAGGTGCAGGGGCGCTCATTCATTCAGCCACCGCTGGAAAACCCTTTCCTCATCTCGGAAGCGGAAGCCAAAAGGCTCAGGAAAGAAAAAGGCGTGCGGGTTATCTTTGTGGACATGCACGCGGAAACGACCAGTGAAAAAATCTCCACCGGCTACAATCTGGACGGCCTGGTTTCCGCCGTCGTCGGGACACATACCCATGTGCAGACGGCGGATGAAACCATTCTGGAGCGCGGCACGGCCTACCTGACGGACGCTGGCATGTGCGGCCCCGCCGTCGGGGTGCTGGGACGGGAACGGGAACCTATTCTCCAGCGTTTCCGCACCTCCATGCCGGCCAAATTCCCCGTAGCGAACTGGCCCGTGCGCCTCTGCGGAGCCGTCGTGCAAATAGATGAAGCCACAGGCAGGGCGCTCAGCATCGCCCGCATCAGCAAAATCGTGGAAAAACCGGCCTCCTGACATGCATGCTTCAGCAGCATTCCTCTTCCCGTACCCGGTGGCGGCGCTCTGCGGATGTTCCGGACATGGCAGAAGCCCCGTGAAGCGCGGCCAGGATGCGGATTATAAGAAAAACCTGTTTCAACGGACGCCCTCCATCACACTCGCGGAAGGAAAAAGCTGCCGGCGTCCCGCCTCCCCTTCCCGGAATAACGGGAAGCTGGCTGTGGCGTCCGGAATCCAAGGATTTCCCGCGTTTCCATATTTTCAGGATGAAACAACGGACAGAAACCCGGGCGCCCTTATTCTCCTTAATCTCCCATACTCCGGAACAGACACGTGGTCATGAACTATGAAGCCAGATTCGGCGGTATAGGCCGCCTGTACGGAAACAGCGGACTATCTCTTCTCAGAAGCGCCCGCATAGCCGTCGTCGGCATTGGGGGCGTAGGTTCCTGGGCGGCGGAAGCCCTGGCTCGGTCAGGCGTAGGCACTATCATTCTGATGGATATGGACGACCTCTGCATCACCAACACCAACCGGCAAATACATGCGTTGGCGTCCACAATCGGGCAATCCAAAACGGAAACCATGGCCACACGCCTCCGGGAAATCAACCCGGAAGCGGAAGTCATTCCCATCAGCAGTTTCTACACGGCCTCCAACGCAGGAAAACTGCTGTCGGCGGAACCGAACGTCATCATTGACGCCATCGACTCCCTGATACCCAAGGCCCACCTCATCGCCTCCTGTTACCGCAGCAAGCAACCGCTGGTGACCTGCGGCGGCGCGGGAGGACGCATCAATCCCGCCCGGATAGAAATAGACGACCTCTCCCGCACCAGGGGGGATCCCCTGCTCTCCAGCTTACGCTATAGGCTGAAAAAAGATTATGCCCTTCCGCTTGGAGAAAAAGCCCGGAAACTGAAAATCCCCTGCGTTTTCTCCCAGGAAACGCCCGTATACCCCACCTGCGACGGAACAACCTCCTGCACACGTGATCCGGAATTCCAGGGGAAAATGGGTTGTGACGCCGGATTCGGCTCCGTCACCCATATCACGGGAACCTTTGGCTTCTTTGCGGCTTCCGCCGCCATTCAAATGCTCTTAAATAAGAAAAAAACACCATCGTCATCATGAACAAACTCCTGCTTTCCCTGCTGGGGGCCGCCCTCCTTCCCGCCTTGACCCAGTGCAACACCCTGGAAAAAGACATTGCCGGCATCAACGCCCGCAATGCGGAAATAGCCCGCGAACCCAAGGGAAACTACTTCGTCGGCCGCCGCTACCATGTGCCGGCAACGCGCTTCTGGGGATACCTGCGCCAGCCGGGCCAGACTTGGAGAACGGCCCAACTCGTCATCATGGATGAAAGCGCCTGCCGCACCCCGGACCGCCTGCCGGAATACACCGGAAATCCGCGCTACGCCTACGACAACAACTATGAATACAGGGTATACGGCAAATACACGGGCAAATACGGTTACGAACCCAATTCCAATCTGAGGCTGCCCATCTTCAAACCGACCAGGTTTGAAGTGGCCAACACCACCCCCGGCTGGCTCTTCAAACCCTCGGAAAAATATGATACCGGAGCCGTTACTCTGCGCCCTGCTATCATGCCCGCGACAACCTCCCTCCCGGTCCGGTAAGAAAAACCTGTCTGCAAAAACGGGCCCGGAAAGATAAAAAAGAAGAAAAAGCTTGATATTTTCATTTCTCTGCGCTAAAAACTCCCCGCCTTAAGGCCTCCATGCTCAGGTGGCGGAATTGGTAGACGCGCTAGACTAAGGATCTAGTGGTGATAAACCGTAGGGGTTCGAGTCCCCTCCCGAGCACCAACTGATAAGCCCCTTAATTTGAAAGAATTAAGGGGCTTCCCTTTGTCCGAATTGCAAGGTCTCTAATTTATAGCCATTATCAAAATCAGGCACGAATTCGCAAAATTCGGAACACGTTTGGTAGCCATTGGTAGCCGAAATCGCTCTCCCAAAGCCACATTTACAGCCGCATGCACAACCTTGAATATTACAGGAGCATTTTTGAGGAGACATTTTACATGATCCCCGTCATTTTTCCGTTTTTGAAGACTTCTTCCGGGAGTGACGGAATTCAGGGCATGACCTGTCGTGGAAATGTGCTACAAAGAGGCAATGCCCAAACCTTCCGTCATACGATGCGTCCTTGATGAACAACGCAAGGCTCAAAACAGGAAAGCGGTTTACCGTGTTTCCATACCGGCGGAGTTGTCGGAAACAGGCAAGAGGCAGAATCGTTATTTTACGACACAACGGGAAGGAAACGCTTTTGCCGCTCAGTTGCGAACGAGAAGGAATGCGGAAGGAAGCAGCGTGTTTCAGGTTTCTGCGGCAGAGGCTCAGTTGTTCCGGGAGGCGCAGGACATTCTGAAGCCTTATGGCGTGGATGTTTTCGGTTTTGTGAAAGGAATGGCCCCGGTGCTGGAACTGGTGCAGGAAGTTTCGGAAATCGGACGGCTTGTTCGGATGGGGCTGCAGCAGGAAAAGAGAGACAGCAAATCCATCCCTTTTTGTGACGCAGTATCAAGGCTGCTGGAAGTGAAACAAGACGTTCAGAAGCGTCGGGAAAGTACGCTTGCACAGATCCGCTATATAACCGGACGCATCGGCAAATGCTGTCCGGATTTCGCTGTGACATTGCTCTCTCAGCTCACGACGGAAGATTGCCGGCAGATGATCTCCCAAACCTTCAAACCTGATAAGCAGAAGAATGATGCACGGAAAATCCTCAGCAGTATCTTCAATTTCGGTATCAAGAGGAAATGGTGCCGTGACAATCCGGCTCAGGCCCTTGACATTATTTCCATTCAGGAGCATGAAATCCATCCCTTGATTCCGGAAGAAATACAGGCCTTGTTTATGGCGTGCCGCCCACCATCGCCGGAAGAGAAGGCTCAGTCCAAAACGAGAAAGAAAACCGTAGAAGGAGCAAGATTGGATTTGACCTGTTGCCTGGCTCCGCTCGCGATCATGACGTTTGCCGGAATTCGCCCGCAGGAAGTAACCCGGCTGACCTGGAATGACATCTTTTTGGACACTCCGTCAAAAGTCATCAAAGTACGCAGTATGGCCTCAAAAACGGGAGGGACACGTCAAGTAAGTATATGTGCGGCATTAGAGGCTTGGTTGCGCATAGCTCCTCGTCAGGAGGATCTCTCTATCTGTCCGCCCCAATGGCCCGTTCGTTGGGCAGGGCTTCGTTATAGAGCGGGATGGGACGCCTCTGGAAAACGATGGCCCAATGACGCTTTGCGCCACACCTTCGCCAGCTATCATGTCCTTACTCATCGAGACATCCCCCGGCTTCAATTGGAAATGGGGCACTCCAGCTCGACTCAAATCATGCACCGCTACATGAACCTGTCTGGAGTGGATCAGGAGATGGCAGAGCGTTTTTGGAACATCGTTCCCGAAGAAGATTTCTACGCTGACCGGAATGCATAACACTTCCTACCGATTCATAAGTCCTGGGATATCTTCTTCTCTTCTCATTTATTTTTATTTTATTTGTGGGAGGGAAGAAAAATAGACACCATAAAAGCGTCAAATTCAGCGACATGATGCTTCTGAACTCCCCCATGGAGACAGACCATCCTGACATGACTTGAACTCACGGCTTCTGTCAGTAACTTGCAATGGTCGATTTACTCGTATCGTAGCGTTTGGCTAGAGTAGCCTGGCTTGCCCAGATGACAAAACCGGATTAAACAGCCTGCCGGGCAAGAAGAACGTCCAGACATTCCCGAATGCCCTTTAGCTCTGTAATGATGTCCTCGGCAGAGACGAAAGTACCTTCTATGATTTTCATGTTACTTTTAGGATAAATCTATTATGACTCGGATTTTTGTTGGACGAAGTCCAACAAACAGGTAAATAGAGGATATTATGTGGTTGTGTTGTACTGGATCGATGTTGAGTTAGGGTAAAATTTTGTTGACTATCAACGCATTATTATACAAAAGGTGCGTCAACGTTTTTTGCCTCAAAATCTTACATTCGAGGCTCTTGCTTAGTAATATCAATTACAGAATGGTGGTTCATATTTACCCCCTCTTCCATTGCGTCTGCTATTTTTGAAATATATTTTTTGATTTCATATCATATATTTTTAATTTTCATCAAAAAAACATAATATAATTATAAATGTATGGTATTTTTATTATTTTCTTACTCTGCTCCCTCATCTCTTTTCGCCCACCCACTCACGGGTAAAGATGGCAAAAATCCGTCAACTCCTTGTTTTCTTTTAACATAGTGATCTTGGCACTGCGCAGCCGACGTTGTTGAATGGTGTTGTCTTTCATGATAAGGAATCCTGTTTCTATCATCCATCTCTTCAGTCATGGCGGTTCTAGTATTCATTATTTTGTATCTATGAAATTGCTATCTTTGACGCATATAATAACCTCTTCAGTAACATGATACTCGTAAATATCCCGATCTGCCCGGTTTGTAAAGCAATGCCAGACAATGGCGCCGGTCATTAAGAGGATGAACAAAAGAAAGAAGGCAAGCGCCTTGCTCCTTCTCGAAAGGACGGGCTTATCATGAACATGGGGAATTGATGGACCGCACTCCTGCTCTATACACCTGATAAGTTCATCATGATAGTGTACGGCAGTCCTTCCGAGATAAATGTCCGGTACCTCCTTGTTTTTATGATCCTCCTCTTCGGTAATGGATGGTCTGTTTTTCATTGTTGTTTTCCTTGTTGATGACATGCGTTTCTCCGGCAGGGGCATACGGCATGGTGTAAAATAAACTGCCAGAGTTACGGACTCCTCCAGAGTAATGAGGTTGGCAGCCATTGCTCCACTTTGGAGGAGGAATTTGAAAGATGGATGATGCCAGTTGCTAAATCGTCGTACTTGAGGAGTGTCCTCGCTATTGAAATACAACATCCTCCTGCCTGTTGACAAAAATGGCTCTGGCGCATAACGGGGACACAGTATATCGGTACATGATACTAAAGGTCTATTTTATGCTCCTTGGCTTGCCTGACTTGGATTAATCCTTCATTGAGGAGTAAAAAGACCATACTCCAGCAGATGACGGCACATATTCCATATTTTGCACAAATCAATAATACCGACTTCCCCAACAAAGGACTGTTCCAAAACATGTGAAGCCCTATCGGGATAACGGCAATTCGCCAAAAGGAGGGTTGAAGAATGGAGGGAATGTTGTTCTGCCGTTGTTTCTTCATCGCAAGCCAGAATGCCCCGGCCATGATTGCCGACCAGGAAACATGAGCAAAAGGAGCAAGACTTCCTCTCACAACCGCCGTATCTGATAATAGATCGCCACTTGGTTTGATATATTCAAAACATATGATATAACCTGCTGTTTCAAAACCAGCGAAACCGGCGCCTACAGCGGCTCCATACAACATGCCGTTTAAAATTTGCCCATTCAGAAAGAATTTTCGGGCAAAGAAAATGGCAACAACAAGTTTTGCGGCTTCTTCAATGGGACCGGCCCAGTAAGCGGCCCTGGGATTACCGGAAAGCTCGTTCAAAATAATTGTAACAATCAAAGACAAAATCCCTCCACCTAACACCAGGACGATAATCGAATACCACGAGATGTTCCTTCTGACATTAAATTCCGCAAACAGGACAAGAATGGAAAAGGGCACAGCAAAACTTATGGAAAACAACCGCCCTAAATCAGCAGCAGCAAAAACTACAGGAATGTTATTAAATGCCTCACACATGACTGCCCACCCGATGCACATCAACAGGGAAAGCGCGAGAATGCGGGTGAAGAGCCATGGCGAAGGCCAATCCGTAGATATTTCTTCCAGCGCCGGGGTAGATTTCGACCCGCCTGACGTAAAAAAATCTATCCTTTCCTGCTCCGTCCTGCAACGGAATACCCCTTTGAATATGCTTTTCAAACTGAATCTTTCTACGGAAGAAAGGCCGGTCAGAGATGACAGTATTCCAAAAACCCCCACCCAGAAGGAGCTTTCCTCCTGACAGCCGCTGATAAATTCCCCCACTCTTACCCACTCGGCCATTCCCTCTTTCCACAGGAACACCTCAGGAGAAAGCTGCCCGGTTGCGTACCAGTTGCTTATTTCCTTGAATGTATAGGGTCCCTTGCGGCTTTCTCCGCCCGATGAAAGAAAATAAGACGCTTCCTCCTTCCCCGGTCTGGAAGCGTCTGATGTACCCGCCTGTTGTGAATGCGGTTCGTCTTTCTGTTTTTGAACTTCACGAAGAGGAAGCCATGCCGGCATTCCTTCCGTCCATACCAGATCATCCCCGCTGATTCTGCGGGAAGCATACAGTTTATCTATCTTCTCCCATGGGAACGGCCCCATTTGAGTTCCGTCCGGCAGTTTGATCAAATAAGACTTCATCTTGCTTCTTCTTGTTGTGAATATTTCTTTTTCCTTTCTTGAGGACGTGGAAATGACTGAATAATTCTTTCCGTGTACCAGAACACCGCGATCGGCCATGGGAACCAAAGCAAGGAAAGAAGATTAAAAAAGGGGCGGGATTCAGGTAAAACGCCGTTTGCTATTATACTGCTCCCGAAAGCAAGCTGTGTGAGTAGGACAAAAATAAACATCGGCCATGCTTTCAGTCGGAGGCTGGTTTGCCGGGTGGTTCGGGCAAGCCAGGAGGCGTTGTCGGCTAATCCGACAAAGCAGACATACATCCAGTATAAATTAAATACGGGAACGAACAACAGCCCCACAGCCTGCCCTGCTGAGGGGACGCGACGACCATACCGGGCAATGGGCTGTATGCATTTCCACGCCCTCCATGTACTGATCAGCAACGAAATTTGTGCATACAAAAAGAATAATATTCCTATACCTATAACCGTTAGGGTAAACCGGGCATCACCTGCATAGGTTGCTGATGCCACTATAATCAGCAACGGGGACAAAAGATACAGCATGGTCATTGCCCAGAACGCTTTCATGTTATACCCCTGCCCAGAGGGAGTACTTCTTTCATCCTGCAATGGAGGATTGCTGTATGAAGCGTTTTCTTCTAATGGAGGCGATGTCTTGGGCATAGGAGGCATTTCCGGCATTAAATGAGAATTTTCGTCATCTTCGCCTGAGCAAGAAGAACGGGATCCTTCCCTCCTTCCTCCTGTGATTTCAGGAGAAGCAGTCTGTTGAGAATTTTTCCCGATTAACGTTTCAAGTGGCTCCCATAATGATGCGCCTGTCTTGCAGCAAAGAAGGTTTCCGGCCAAGCGGCCGTTGCGATACAGGGCTTTCATTTGTTCTTTGGTGTAAGGTCCTTCGGTTTCTCCATCCGGCAGCGCAATCAGATAGGAGGATTCATCAGCCTCCTTTCGGGGATTGCCCTCTAAAACTTTTACCGCAATGTCCGAATATGTACCCCATTCAGAAGACTGAGTTTCACGAATACGGGTATCGGACCGTATGGAACCCTCTTCATGGAGAACTTGAAGCACATGCTCGGAATAGGGGCCTTGCCGATTCCCGGAATCGTCGCAAATAAAATATTTTTTCATCTTTGATTTGAAAATTGAGTTCTGATATCCGTGATGCCGTTACAATTTTTTGCGCAACCTGCAAAAAACTCCTAAAGGAATGACAATCAAGAGCCCCAGAAAAATCAACGGGAGAGCCATCCCGGAAAGTGAGCTGGAATTCGTGTCCTCTGAAACAGGATCCGTATCTTCTGAAATGCCAAGTCTCCGATAAATATCTTCCGGGCGATCCATGGAACCACCCATAATGTGGCTTCTCGCTTTGATAATGTCCCTGGCTCGTTGCCTGCAGGCTAAAGATAAATTAGGGTCATAGGTTTCTTGTGAAGCGCGTATCATTTTATCAACCTCTTCCGCCCATGCCTCATCTCCCATTTCCATGACAGTAGGTAACGAAGGAAAGGCTCTGGACAAACTGGGGTGATAGGCTGTTCCCTGTCCTGTTTTATTCGAAAGAGCACGGTAGTGAGCCATATTGGTCAGGTATTGACGCATGGCCGGGTCGATGTTGCCCTTGTCGGCGTAAGCCTTTTCGGCAGCCCGTGCGATTTCAACGGGGTCCGTGGATGTTTGAATGATATTCCTGTACTGCTCATCGATTCCCTCCAAGCCCGTGGGTCGGGAGAACCCAAGGTGCGATACACCGTCGGTATCGCTCATGTACTTGACAGGAGGGGTTGCAGGCGCCTCTGGCCTGTCCGGAACTGTTGGATGAGATGGTGTGGAAGGCGCTTTTACCGCATCCATGTTCTCTTCTGCGGCTTTTCGTTCTTCCTCTTGACTACGCCGTGCAATCTGTTGAGCTCGTTCTTCTCTTTGACGAGCGATTTCTTCCCGCTTTTCCCTAAGACGCCGCTCTTCTTGCTCTCTTTCTTCCCGGAGCCTTTCTTCTTCCTGTTCACGGGCAAGTTGTTGTTCCCTTTCTTCCCGTTCACGGGCAAGTTCTTCCTGACGCCTGTCCTCTTCATCCCTGACTTCCTCAAACCGGCTTCTGAAATCTATCTCTCCATGATAGGACTCGACTATCGCCTCAACGGCAAGAGCCAGGCTCTCCGCGTCCTGAGGAATGGTCTTATACAAGGTGCAGGCCAGCGTATCGCTTTGCTTCAACGCCTGGAGAAGTTCCCTCTTTCCGCTGGTAAGAGCATGTTCCGCGTTCAGAACAATCTCTCTTGCCTGCTTGCGGGCACGATTGGCCATATAGGAGTTAGGCTCTCCCGTCAATGGGTTCGGCCTCATGTTATTCTCCGCCTGGCGTTCATATTGTTCCGCTTTGGCCTTGGCTCCGGCTTGCTGTTGCAAGGCCTTTTTGTAAGCGGACTGCGCGGTAAAAAGCTGTTTGATGGATTGAATGAGCTGCTCCGCCTGATTCCGCCCTGCGGGATCCAGGGACTTTTTACTCTGCTCCAATCTTTTGACGACTGTCCTGGCCCCCTCGACACTCCCGCCGCTTATTTCCTTCAAGGAACCGTCCGCGTACGATATTCGGAATTTTTCTTCTCTCCCGGCAGACCTGGACCCCGTCCCAACAGTATTTTTATCTGCCTCTTTTCTCTTCTGTTCTTCTTGCAAGCGGCGTTGGTTCCTCTTCTCCCTCAGTGCGGCCTGCTGTTGCTCATAGGCAGATTTTTCCATCCAGACGCCGTTAACAAAACGCTTTCCGGAATCATAGTTGTCCTGATATTCCTGCAATCGCTTCAGCCATGGATCGAGGATGGCTGAAGACTTCGGGAAGCGTTTCCGAAAGACGCCCATCTCATATTTCTGCTTGAGGAGCATCTCATATTGAAACGAATCAGAGAATTCCGAAGGAAGGCCATTGGGAATATCAATGTACCAATAGAGATTCTCAGGCAGATAGATATCTTTCCCCTTTACGTTGAATATCCCTTTGTTTCCACTCAGCTTTCTCCTGCTGTACGTTGCTATTTTGGCCATGGAGTCCTCATGGAAAGCTCGCTCCTTCCAGGCGACGATACCGGCGCCTTCACATAATAAGGTCGAAAAAACTGATAATCCGATGATGTAAGAAAAAATGCGTTTCATGATGTTGGTGGGCGGAATTTATAGAAGAGGCCTTTCCGCTTCCCTGAGGGAAAAACGTCTGTTTCGTCTTTCTTCTTCGAGAAACTGCTGAACCCACAGTTCCATTCTCATGTATGCCGGGGTATCGAAAACGGACAAACTCTCTTCAGAGAGAAAAGGAGGCGCATGCCAATGATCCTTGAAAAAATCGTCTTCGGAGAACGTTTTGAGCTGTTGTTCAAAAGTAAGTGGTGAACAGGAGCAACACAGCATCTGCTCCTTTTGGGCATGGGCAGCCATGATTTTTCCTATCTGCATGGCCGTAAATCCAAGGAATGCCCCAGCTGTAAAATACCCCGAAGCGGAACTGAGTGCTCCAAGAAGAGCCGATCTGGCCGATGTTCCGAGGACTGTCCGGCCAAGGGCCCCCTTGGCCTTCTTCCTGTTCAGCGCATAAGAGAACCCAGCCCCCAGAATAGCACCTGTCATCGAATGCCCGAAAAACGAAGCAGGATCAACGTAGTCGGTAAAGGTTTTCAGAGTGGAGACACAACCGGCCAGAATGTTTTCTATCCCGGCTCCAATCAACAAGGGATTCTGGGTAGAGTACCCCAATACCAATTCTATTCCACCCTCTCCGAAGGTATCAAAAGCCGTCCACGCATCCATAGGGACATTCCCGGACATGGCGGAGATCAGATCGCAGGAACCCTCTCCTATGGCTAATAATCCAATACCCGTATCCATCATGTTGAGCGATAAATAACCTTTGGGTATTCCCAGGTCGACCAATAGGGCCCCCAGGCCTGATTGTGAAAAACCGGGAATGGGGATCCCTGCCTTGGTGGGGAAATCCGTCAGGAGAATGTGTCCTGCCTGTTGTGAAGCATGTACGGGGTGCCGAAAAAACTGGGGGACGATGTCCGTAATCAGATCATGGCCGTGTACCCATCGATGACCGAATCCCGAAACGGCATCAGCCGCCGCGTTCTTGGCCAGGGATGGAAACAGCCCGTCTACCGTATGCCGCAAAGCATCGGCGGGAATATGCATGTAGACATATTGAGCGCCGCCTACCGCAGATTTGACGCTAATCTCCAATATATCCGAGGAAGACATGACGAGAGCATGAGCTAAAGTGATAGGAAGATTATTCGGCTAATTTTTTACCGTGTTCCTTCCAGTATTCAGCCAAAGCCCCTCTGATCCCCTTGCGCAAGGCATCAATGGATTTGTTCGATAAAGTCGGCGCATCGTTGTCAAAAATGAAATACCCGGCAATAACCGCCAGCATGGTGCCTCCTGCCATGGCTGCGATTGGCCCCAACATGGATGTGCCAAGGAAAAAAGCGGTAACGGTCGTAACGATGCCTGTGCCCCATCCCAAGGCGGCTCCTACGCCGGCCAGGATGATGGTAATACCGGCAGTCCCGGATGTGAGAGAAATAACCTGCTTGATCAATTTGAGCTTAGCTTTTTTATCTGGAGCCAACACAGCTTCCGCAAAATAGCAGGCCATTTCAACTCCCTGAGGAACTTCATTGAATTGCTTGACGCAAGCACTCTTCACGATCAGGCAAACTTCCTGCATATCGCGCCAGTTCAGGTATTGCTGATCCTGTGGCTTGGTGGAAAGAATCTCTGATGCTTTAGTATTGATGAGCTGTTCCATTCCGACGGTGATTTGATCCAGTGTCATGGTTGTAACGATGGTTTGTATGTTGATAAAAGAATTTACAGCCTCTGCCCGTTTGTGCGGACAATGCCCTTACCCCCGCAGTTGATGCAGGTGGTGTTTCCGAACTTGCCGCTTCCATTGCAGGCGGGGCAAACTTTGACACCATTGCTTTGTTGGCATACGGCACATTCGTTGGCCGACAGGAAAGCATCCGGGGATAACAGACTTGCATGGGCTGCCAGGACATAGAGGGGAGCGGCTACCAAAGCCATGAGGGAGACGCAAAATGTTTTCATTGGTGGAGAACTTTTGAGTGAGAGGTTAAATGAGGAATGAAACAGGCGGAACATGCGGTTTCTTGTTCTTTCGAGCCGGCCGCAGCCTCTCTGCTTATCCCGATGACAAGCTCCAGGAGAACTTGCCGGAGGGAAAGATTGTGGGAGGCCATTCGTCTCAGAAGATACAATCTGGCTTCATCGCTTAGCTTCTCGATTAGCTCGGTGATATCGCATTGCATATTCGCCATACAGATATTTTTTATATCTATCCACCCCATTTTGTCAAATAGTATTATAGCTATTATGGAAGAATAGATATTGTTCAGGAAACCTTGTTATCACTTATCCACCTTCTTCCGACGATGGTTTTTCCGGCATTCGCCTCTTGGGAATTGACGCGCAATAGCGGAAAAGCTAGTATCACGAATATGAGTTCAGATTCCAAACCGCAGATGGAGTTGAAAGCCGACGTCAAGCGTTGGCTCAAGGCCCGTGGGTTGGATTATAAATGGCTGGCCCAGCAGTGCTTTGTCAGTGAAGTGACTGTCTACAATTGGATGGCCAAGAAAAAGATTCCTGAAGTCAAGGAACACATCATCCGTTCCCTGATGACGGAAATGCCCGTGACTCTTCCGTCCGTGAAGGTGGAAACGGAGTCCCGCGTGATCCTTCAACTGCCGCCGGATGTCCAGGCGGCTCTGGAGCGCAAGGCTCTCGATAGTAAAATGACGTTGACCGATTTTCTGGCGACAAAAATCAATGAAATCGTTCGCGAAGGAACTCCCGTCTCTCCTTCCCTGGTTGATGAAATCGAACGCGAGGAATTTTCGGAAGAAGATAATTGATGCCGATGGGGTAGATGAGGCATGATCGAAGTTATTCTCCGTCATGAGTCACCCCCCCCTCTTTCTTCCTTCCGGCAAAACGGTCGGCCCTTACACCATTGAGCGTGTCCTTGGTCACGGGGCAAATGGCATCGCCTATTTGGCTCACGACAAGACGCTGGACAGAAAGGTAGTCCTCAAGGAACATTACCCCCTCGGCCTTTGTTGCAGAGATTTTGAGACTCAACTCCTAATTCCCCTGAATAAAGAGGCAACCCATATCTTTGCCGAGTCTGTTGACCAATTCATCAGGGAAGCTAGGCTGATCGCTTCTTTGGAGCATCCCTCCATCATTAAGATACACAGAGTATTCAGCCTTTCCCCCTCCACCTGCTTTTATGTAATGCCTCTTCTTGAGGGCGGAACCCTGCGGGACATCATCCACTCAGGCAAACGCATTCCTCCACGCACCATCATCTCATGGCTTCAGACTCTGGTTTCGGCCCTCGATTGTCTGAATCAACATCACATCGTCCATCTGGATATCAAGCCGGGCAATATCCTCTTTACCGGGGAAGGCCAGCCCGTTTTGGCTGATTTCGGCACCGCTTCTCTGCGCCCTTCTCATGGCACAGTCAATATCCTGGCTCATTCCGCATACTCGGCTCCGGAATTGTTCACAGAAAACACCTCTCCCGACATCCGGGCGGATCAATACTCTCTGGCAGCGTGCTTTTATGAACTGATAACCTCCTATCCCTGGAACACCATGTCCGGAAAGGTAGGCGAAGCGCATGCAGGGGAGTTATTGGCATCATTGGCCCAAAAAGAAAAAGCCCTGAGATGCATAAGCTGTCTTCTTGTTCAAAACCTCTCCCGGAAGAGGGAGGAACGGTCTCTTTCTCCAGAAGCGTAGCTGACCGGGATGGATCATGCCCTTCGCAGCGATCGGAGGCGAAGACTCCGGAGCAGAATTGTGACGATAGCCGCCGTGATGCTCGTTACAGGGGGAGCGCTTACCTGGGGGCTTTATAAGACAGGCGTTTTGACGCAAGAGACCAGGAAAAATCCTGAAGATCTTCTTGCCGAAGAACTGCTTCAGGAGCCGGAAATCGCGGCATTCAACCGGGCGTCCCGGGAATTTCATAATTACTATAGCCGCATGTTCCTCAATCTGGCCAACAAAAAGGAAGCTTCCGTCCGGAAGACGCTGGAAACCATCAACGCCGCCCGGAACGCTGAAGAACTGGAACAAATCAGGCAGACATGGCGCAGGCAGCAAGAGCTTGACAACATGACCCTGCTGGCGGCGGAACGCGTGTATGCCATCAAGGGAAAAGGTCTTGTCCAACAATACCAACACCTGACTTCTCCCGTATGGTTCCGGAGCTGGAAGCAGAATCATCCCGGTTCCTGTTCCGACGATGTCCTCCCTCCGTCATCCCCGCAGTTCCTGCCAAGGATATTCCCCCATCCCCTCCACAATCCTTCCTACATCAGTGAAAGCCGCCTCCGCATCAACGCCGCTTCCAGCAACGTCACTCACGCTCTGGAAAAAAAGGCACAGGAATTCGGCATTTACAAAACCTCTTATCCGGACGGCACTCCCCGCAATCCGAAAATTTCAGATAAGACGGATTTGGGTTCTCCAGTTCAGAATCATGAATCTTTCAAATTAACGAGGTAAAAAGCCAGAAAGCATCCAATCTTCATTCAACGAGTATTCCGGAAAAGGTTCCATTTATTTGGTCATCCCCTCCCAGACCTCTTCGTCCAGCGGAGCCTGGTTCAAAACATCTTTCAAATGTTCCCACATGGGCATGTGAGCTGTCAGAAGTGCCTGGAACCGGGGCGTATGGTTCGCTTCAAAGAAATGAATCAGTTCGTGCAGAACAACGTATTCAATGCATAAAAAAGGCTTTTTGACCAAGTCCGTATTGAGCTGGATGCGGCGGGCATCCGGAGCGCAGGAACCCCATTTCGTCTTCATTTTGCGAATCGTCAACACAGGCGTCTCCAATTCGAGGCGTTTGCACCATTGCTCAAGCAAGGGCGTCACTATAGCCCGCAGCTGACGGCGATACCATGCATGCAGGAGTTCTTCCCGATTGCCGGCGGGTGTATCAGCATAAACGTTCATCATAAAGGATTTTCCCTTCCGCTCCATACTGTAGGGGCTCCCCGGACGGATATAAACTACTTTCAATCGATAGCGGCGGCCCAGAAAATAATGCGTTTCCCCCGATTCATACGTGCGCCGGCTCTGACGCTCCTGATCCTCGAATTCCCTGCGCCGGTCATGAATCCAGCTCAACCTCTGTACCGCAGCCAGCCGCACAGCCTCCTCATCCATGGCCAAAGGGGCGGTAATCACGACTTCACCGGATGGCGGGCAGACCGCCAGCCTAAGGTGCTTGACCCCTTTTCTCACGATACGCATGTTGACGTTCCCTACTTTCATGGTTTTCCCTAATACTGCTTCGCCAGATTGAAAATCTTTTCAATCGCTTCGTCATTGATATCAAGACCGAATTCTTCCGCCAGCTCTTCCAGGCCTTCCTGAATCAGAAATCTGGCTTCCCGATAACGTAATGAAAGAGGGTCTTGAAACCCCTCCTGCATCTCGGCACACTTTCTGTCCATTACCAGAGCGAATTGCTCCGGGAACCGTTCCGCATGCCTGCGTGGAACAGGAGCATTGTCGTATAAGGCCTTGAGTCGTGGCGTATTGATTGGTTGCGGGCGAGGTCTTTCTCCGTACTTTATCCTTTTTGCAAGATCCACCACTTTTTCCAGAAAATCCTTGTATTCGACAGCTCCTTTTTTGTGGTCTTCCAACAGCCTGACCAGCAATGTTCCCATGCTGTCGTAGAATCTGGGGTTGAGCGATCGTTTTTCCGTAATTTCCTTTTTCAGGTTGTTGCTGATGCTTTCCGCTGCGTGTTTGCCCGTTTTCCGCTCGGTGTCGCGGATGATTTCTTCCGTCCGGTTGACCAGCAGTTCCACCATTCCCATATCCTCCAGCGTGGAAACACTTTCCGCATCCGATGCATGGACGTAGGTATCGATCAGGTTGCGCATTTCCGCCTCATACATTTTCATATCGATGTAGTCTCCGCTTGCCAGTTTGACGGCGTCCCTGGCATTGGCAAAGCGTTCAACCTCCTCCCGGATCAGGACAATCTGTTCTTTGCTGTACCCGGCCAAATCAAGTTCATCGCAAACTTTGGCATAGGCTCGCATCAAAGCCGCTGTTCCCCTATAGAGTTCGGCGCGCTGCCGCTGATGTTTCTCCAGGTTTTCACCCATACAGAAATAATCCAGATATTCATCCAGGCCCTTCGGCTCCTCGACGGGTTCGCAAAGAGCGCGCAGACGGTCGAGCCGCTGCGCCAGCAGTTTGTTGGCTTCTGTGAGCCGATCCTTGAGCAATCCCTGCACATCAGCGGATTCATAATTCTCGAAGGCTTCCCCCGTGAAGGACTTGACAGCTTTTCCCAGGCTTAAAAAGAGATCCTTGTAGTCGACGATATAACCGAACTCCTTGCTCTCACCGTCAAGCCGGTTGACGCGGCAGATCGCCTGAAAGAGACCGTGATCCTGCATTTTTTTGTCGATATACAAATAAGTGGCCGGAGGAGCGTCAAACCCCGTCAGCAACTTGTCGACCACGATCAGCAGCTTCATGCGCCCCGGCTCCCTGATGAACATCTCCTTCACCTTGCTCTCGAACTTCTCGCAGGAGGCAGCACTTGCCGATTGAAAGCCGAAATCCTGCAACATTCGTCGACAGGTCTCATATTTGAGCATCTCCTCGGACTGCTGCGCCGCTCCCATTCCGGCTGTTCTTGCGGCTTCGTTGGAAGCGATATACGAGCTGACCACGGCACACTTGCCTCTTAACTCCGTCCGTTGGAAAATCTCGTAAAACCGGAACGCCTGATAAATATTATCGGCCACGAGCATAGCGTTCCCTGCGTCCATGCGCAATCTTGGATCGCGATCCATGTCCTCGCAGATATTGGCGGCGATGCGCTCCAGTCTTTCCCGGCTGCTGTACAGGGCTTTCATCGTTCCCCATTTTTGCTTGAGCTGGCATTTCTGCTCGTCCGTCATGCCGGTCGTCAGACGCTCAAAGCGCTCGTCGAGTTTGACGTCTCCCCTGGGGGAAAAGTCCTGATCCACATTGCGGGCTTCGTAGCGCAGGTCAAGCACGGCGCCGTCTCTGACCGCTTCGTCGAATTTGTACGTATCGATGAAATTGCCGAAAGTTTCCCGGCTGGTTTCCTTGTCTGACCTGAACAGGGGCGTTCCCGTAAAGCCGATAAAGATTCCTGATCCCAACAGTCTTTTCATGGCCTTGGCCAGTTTGCCCGATTGTGTACGGTGACATTCGTCGATAAAGACATAAAGGTCTCCCTTGACCTTGAAATCGGCAGGAACCGTATCGTCCCATTCCCTGATGATGTCATCGGCATCTCCTTCTCGCTGTCCGAACTTGTGGACGAGCGAGCAAACGACGCGCTCTTCCGCCCGATTCAGCCTCGCGAACAGATCCCGGCTATTTTTTGCCTGATGGGCAGTAACTTCGGCCTGATTGAAATTACGTGTGATCTGTTCGTCAAGTTCCGTGCGGTCAGTAATCACCAACACTCGGGAGTCGGGAATATTGCCCAGAATCCATTTTGCCAGCCAAATCATGAGCAGACTCTTTCCGCTGCCCTGCGTATGCCAGATAATCCCGCCTTCACGCCGCCGCAGGTATTCCTGCGTCTTCCTGATCCCCCGGTATTGATGCGCGCGGGCTACCTTTTTGATCCCAGCGTCATAGACCACGAAATCGTGGATAAATTCCAGCAGATGTTCCCGTGAGCACAGCTCCTGAAGGTGCTCGAGCAGATGGTTGACGGGCGTGTCTTTCTGATCGCGTTTCCATTTCAGATAATACTTGGGAGGCGTCAGCGTCGTCGCATAGCGCAGTCCCTCCGTCTCATTGGCGGCCATGACGAGCTGCACAGTGGAAAAGAAATGAGGAATCTCCCCTTCATACTGGTTCGTCAGATTCTGCCGAATCGCTTCATTCACGGTCACGCTTCCGCGTTTAAGTTCCAGCACGGCCAAAGCGATTCCATTGACGTACAGGACGACGTCCGGACGGCGCGTCGTCTTTCCATCAGCCCGGAGGACGCTTACCTCTTCCGCTATGGCAAAGTCGTTATTTTCCAGGTGAGCCCAGTCGATCAGGGGGAATGTGGCGTGAGACAGCCCCACTCCCCGATCAATTTCCACCCCGTAATACAGCAGGGAGTATATCGCCTTGTTCGTTTCGTAGAGGGAACAGGAAGGATTCGAAGCAGCACGTTTCAATTCCTGGATAATCTTGGGTGCATAGGTTGCACTTTCACCTCCGCGCCGCTCCAGCCACGAGCGCAAGAGCCCCTCCTCGATGGGGGACGTGCGGGCATTTTCCGGAGACGCCTTCCAGTTGCCCAGATACGTGAATTGCAGATGGTCCCGGAACAAGGCCACCACCTTGTTCTGTGTGACGCGTTCGGCGGCTCCGAGTTCGTTGTAGGTGTCGTCTTGCATGGAAGTGTCAAGGGAAAGAAGTTAGACCAGGCGGGTGCGGCCCGTCAGCAGTTCCTGCATCATGCCGCGTTTCATGTGGTTGAGTTTCTCAAGTTCTGTTTCGAGGGTTTCGATTTCATCGTCTATGTCGGAAAGGGCTTGGGCGATGGCTTTTTGTTCAGCATATGAAGGCAATTGCATCTGGATAGATGAAAGATTACTTTTGGAAATTTCTAAAAACGTTGAACCATATGATTTTTCCAACATTTTCGGTTTGAGAGAAGGAATAAGATAATAAATAAAGAGATAATATGCAGAAGAATTACAAATTAATGACTTAAATCCTTGATTTGTTGTTATTTCATGCTTTGCTATGCGAACATCTCCAACCGTCGCACGAGAACATAACAACAATGAGTTGATCGGTAGTAATACAGCCGATGAGTTTTTGAGACCACTATCTGTTATTGTTTTTTCTGTGCTCTCAATATAGCGCCCGGACGTACGTGTTATATCAGTGGGAGTACACCATAAAATAGTGCCATTCCAGAATGATTTTTCTGTTGTTTTTGGAGTTCCTCCACTAATAATATCCGAAATTTCTCCCAACTCTTTCACCTCCCAATCATCCGGAATATCTCCGATATCCGTATGCTTCCAGCCTTTGGTTTCATAGCCCGGAAGGCGGACTCGCCCGGAAAGAAGCTCCTGCATGGTTCCCTGCTTGATGTCCCGCTTTTTGGCAATGAGTTCTTTCTGCGCTTCAATCAACGCATCCATGTCCGAAAGGACTTCGGCAATGGCTTTTTGTTCGGGGAGAGATGGTAAGATAATCTTATATTTATTTGCTCGTGCTATTGTAATAGTACTAACAGTAGAACCTTCTGAACCTTCTTCTATTTGTTTCTTTAAAATATGAAAATCAAATTGATACTTTAAATAATCACTATTAATTAAATCAGACTTTCTGATACATAGAACACTTGCATCTTTATAATAAAATTTATCGTTAATTTTGACACAATATACTCGCCCTACTGTTCCCACAGCAGACAACATAATATCACCTGCTCTTGGAGCAGGCGATAAGATATCATAAGCGGAATATAATTCTTGAGATATGAATAACTCGTTATCTACCTTTCCATTATCGGCTAAAGCCACTATTTCTCTAGCTCTGTAAAATGGTATTCCTTGATCCTTCCAATCTGTTTGCAAAACACGCTTTGCTGAACCAATAATAACTATGTTTCCCAATTCTTTCACCTCCCAATCATCCGGAATCACTCCAACTTCCGTCTTTTTGTACCCCTTGGGAATGCTATTCATGACTACCTCCCTCCCGTGTCAGCCCCATTTTTTGCAAATGAGCCGTTACTCGCACCTTGAGTCCGGCAACCTTCTGTTCAATCTCCGGCAGCGGCGTTGCATAACGATCCGCCAGAGTCTTCAACTGCTGAGCAAATGCATGCATCACCCGTTCCACATCTTCGTGGATGCTGGAACGAAGAGAGTCCAGCCATTTTTGATCCACGACAATCATTTTCCCCTCCTCTTCGGACAAGGCATCGCAAGCACGCCGGGTTTGAAGACTCAGCTTCGTTTCAAGCGTTTTGATCTCTGCTTTCCATTCCTTGACGGTATTCTTCCGGTCAAGGAAATCCCGGAGGAATGCCAACTCTTCTGCTGCCAGCAGATCGCCCTTGATTTCCTTGATGCGACTTTTAAGAGCTGCCAGGTCAACCTTTTCCCACTCAAAGAAAAAGCCGCCATCTCCCTGCTGTTCCTCTTCCTGAGAATCAAGCTCCGCCTCCATCTGTTCGACTTGCAGGCGCTTCTGATGAAGCTCCTCAACCTCGTTCGGGAAGAAATGCCGTTGCAGCAAGGCCTCCGGCAGGAGAGGGCTTTCCCATCCCGTGATTTTTTCTTTTCCCTTCCTGTCCGTTTTGGTCAGACTGCCGGTCTTGAAAACCCAACCTTCGGCGGCGATGAGATAGACATCATCGCGCATCGGTTCTTCCCAGTAGTCCATCAAACGCTGGTATACATCGTATTCATCCACCAGGAGCATATCGTGGAAGAGCGCGCGCAGCGAATCGCCCAGAGTTCGAATGAATTCCTTTGCATGCATACCCTCGTGAAGCGCCATCATGAGTTCACGGGACTGCTGCATCCAATGGGATAAACGGTCTTCCACCGTCGCACGAAATTGTTGAAACTCGGCACTTTCCAGAATAAATGACCGGATATTCCCGGACGGTATGCTCAACACGCTGTACCCGGCATGAACGGAAGGAGAGAACAATTGAGAACGCAATTGAGGGAAAACGTGCCAGTAATCGCCCAATTCCTGAAGGTCGGCATCGGGAATTCCTCCGTTGAGGTGGGCAAAGAGATCCTGCCGCACTTCCCCGTCCGAAGAGTCGATATACCTGGGAAGATTCAAATTGCAATCGTTATCGTAAACCTCGGCCAGAGGCACCATGCGGGAATACCCTGGTATTTCCTGATAGTCATGGAACACATCCATGACCTTCTGGATATCCTGCTCGCGCAGGCGGTTCTTCGCTCCGTCCTTGATGAAGCCCTTGCTGGCGTCAATCATGAAAATACCGTCGCGGGCGGCGGCGTTTTCCTTGTCCAGTACAAGGATGCAGGCGGGGATGCCCGTTCCGTAAAACAGATTCGGAGGCAGGCTGATGATAGCCTTGATGATGCGTCTCTTGATCAGATTCCGGCGAATGTCTTCCTCTGCATTGCCCCGGAACAGAATGCCGTGGGGGAGAATGCACGCCCCCTTGCCCGTCCTGGGCTTCATGGACTTGATGATATGGAGCAGAAAGGCATAGTCCCCATTCTTTTCCGGGGGGATGCCGTCTTCAAAGCGGTGATAACGATCAGCGGACGGGTCGAAGCCCGTCATCCAGTTCTTCTGCGAAAAAGGAGGATTGGCAACCACATAATCGAATGTCCACAAGGCATCTCCATCCTTGAACCGGGGATTGGCCAGCGTATTGCCATCGTGAATGACGGCGGTATCCTGTCCGTGGAGCACCATGTTCATGCGCGCAAGCCCGGCTGTAGAGCTGTCTTTCTCCTGCCCATGGATGGATACCTTGACCGGAGAGGCTTCCGCTGCCCGCAGCAAGAGGGAACCGGAGCCGCATGCCGGGTCATAAAGCGTCACCTGGTGGACGCCGTTCGCAGGACGCCTGCTCATACCTATGACGGCTGCGATGAGCCGCGATACTTCGGCAGGGGTATAAAACTGCCCCTTCGATTTGCCGGATTCCGTAGCGAAGTTCTTCATCAGGTACTCGTAGGCATCGCCCAAAATATCGTCTCCATCGACACGGTTGGTCGTGAGATCCAGCTCCGGACGGCTGAAAATGGCAAGCAGCCGGGCAAGTTTTTCCTTCTTTTCCCGGGCATCGCCCAGTTTGTTGCCGTCATCGAAATCCGCCACATTAATGTTGCCGATCCCCACATTGGCCGACGTGATTTTCTCGACCATCTTGTTCATCTTGTCGCCTAGATCGTTCTCGTGGCGGATGGCGTACATGTCATCGAAGCTGGCTCCCCGGGGAACTACGATCAGGGACCGGCGTCCGGCCTTGTGTAAATCGCTGATGTATTTGATGAACAGCAGAGTCAGAATATAGTCCTTGTACTGGGAAGCGTCCATGCCGCCGCGCAATTCGTCGCAAGCAGACCAGAGTGAAGAGTATATTTGGCTTTTTTTGATGGGCATAAGATGAAATGAATATAAAACTACAGGGATAAGTACCATACAAAGCGGTATCCAGCCATCCCTTTCGGAGTATTTCATCAAAATTTCGTTCTGCACTTGTTGGAGGCGCAATCATGCGGCGCCATGCTGACCTATTCGGTACGGATCATACTCAGTAAATAGGAAGAAAAGATAAAAGAGATTGCCCGACCAGGAAAGGATGGTAACCTATGACAACTCCTGCGATGAGCCGTCTTCTTGATTCCGTTTATTTACTTCTGCAAAAATCTGCATCTCCCATGCGTCCTAAAGAACTTGCCGCTGCACTCATCCAACGGGGAATGTGGCAATCTCAAGGAAAGACTCCCGACGCTACAGTCGGAGCGCGTATCTATGAGGATATCAAAAAGCATGGAAATCAATCCCGGTTCATCAAGGCGGCAGAAGGGCTCTTTGCGCTTAACCCGAACGTGAAAATCGAATTGCCGGACTCAGGGGAAAAGGCAGGAAAGGCGGTTAAAAGGAAACAACCGGAGAATTCAGCAGGTTCCTGTTCTTTTTCGGACTGTGCGGAAAAAGTCCTCCTTCACTTTTCCGGGAATTCCCCCATGCACTACAGGGATATTACCAGCAAAGCCCTGGAGTTGGGGTGGCTCAAGA
>ERZ1027217.100-NODE-100-length-49143-cov-11.604588_pt1 | contig 49143 bp, 45 predicted proteins | sample MGYA00519268_ERZ1027217 | MGnify/ENA primary metagenome ERZ1027217 (study PRJEB26926, sample SAMN06164537) | human gut metagenome | biome: ENVO:00009003; feature: ENVO:2100002; material: ENVO:00002003 | host: Homo sapiens | place: USA | collected 2012 ...
CAGAGCGTCTGCCTTACAAGCAGAGGGTCGGGGGTTCGAATCCCTCAGCGCCCACACATTCCAAACAACGAGAGTCGCAGTTTCCTGATACAGCAGGAAGCTGCGATTTGTTTTTATCAACAGATTGCCAACTATGAATCCCTGGATAACTGTACTGCTGCTCGTCGTATCCAATACCTTTATGACCATCGCCTGGTATGGCCAGCTCAAACTTGAGGAGATGAAGGTCATAGGCAGTAACACGCCAATGATATGGATTATACTCGGCTCGTGGGGAATTGCCCTGCTTGAATATGTGTTTATGGTGCCGGCCAACAGATACGGATTTCTGTCAAATGGCGGCTCCTTTAATCTGCTTCAACTTAAGGTCATCCAGGAAGTAATATCCCTGTCGGTGTTCACGGTGTTTGTGATACTGCTTTTTAAGGGGCAGCAACTCCACTGGAATCATTTTATTGCCTTCTTTTTGCTGATTCTCGCTGTCTACTTCATCTTCCTTGACAATTAGTTAACCGCTCTCCACGTATCTGTCTGATGCAACAGGAAATCAATTCCATACTGCTTGACAATGCTGTCAATGCCCTTGCGCAGCTGCCCGGCATAGGCAAGAAGACTGCCCTGCGTCTGGCTCTGCACATACTCCGGCGTGACGAATCGGAGGGGATTGCTATAGGGCAGTCGTTGATTGACCTGCGCCGTGGCATAAGGTATTGCCGGGTCTGCCACAATATCTCTGATGATGAAGTATGCCGCATATGTGCTGATGAAACCCGTGACCGCACTAAGGTTTGTGTGGTCGAGTCTATCAAGGATGTAATCAATATCGAGGCGACACGTCAGTTTTCAGGGCTTTATCATGTGCTTGGCGGAGTGATTTCTCCTATGGACGGTATCGGCCCGGATGTGCTTGAGATTAAATCTCTCATTGACCGTGTGGCAGCGGAGGATGTCCGCGAGGTCATACTTGCGCTTGGCGCCACTATGGAGGGTGAGACCACGAGCTTCTATCTCTACCGTAAGCTGCGCCCGAGCGGTGTGGAGATTACTCAGCTGGCGAGAGGGGTGGCTATCGGCAATGACCTGGAATATACCGATGAGGTGACTCTGGGCCGTTCGATACTCAACCGTATGCCGTTTCAGGGGTAACAGGGCTATCGAACAAAGTGGCATCTTGCTGCGTTGTTATAATTGTAAGTTTTACAATTCTAACCGTTTATAACTATGGCTGATAAAAGTATTAAAGGGACTAAGACCGAGCAATACATCGTCAATTCCTATATGGCTGAGTCTCAGGCCTATGCACGTTACACTTTCTATGCTCAGAAGGCTGACAAAGAGCAGTATTTCCCGGTAGGAGTGATATTCCGTGAGACCGCTGACAACGAACTTCACCACGCAAAGGTATTTCTGAAGATGCTTGAGGGCGACGAGGTACAGTGCACAGGCAATGTTGATGCCGGTTATCTCGGCGATACTGCCGAAAATCTCGCAGTAGCCATCAAGGAAGAGATGGTTGACGGATATGAGTTCTACCGCGAGGCTGCCAAGGTGGCCAAGGAGGAGGGCTTTGATGAGATAGCTACTCATTTCGCTGCAATAGCCAAGGTGGAGAAGTCACACCACGACCGTTTCCAGTACTGTCTGGAGCTGATCAACAATGGCTCCATGTGGAAGCGTGAGGAGCCTATCGAATGGCTTTGCCTCGTATGCGGATACATCCATAAGGGCAAGACTCCTCCTGAAAAATGCCCCGGCTGCGATCATCCCTACCAGCACTACATGCCCAAGGATTTGATTGATATGCTCTGATGGCGTATAACTAAAGTATCAGATGTGGGAATGCCGTATTTCCCACATAAATCTTTGACCATTGATGCCATCCTCGGCCTGAGTGCCGGGGATGGTATCACTTTTATATGTTGCCTTCCTGACAGCAGGTGCCACGGGGCGTTGCGGATGCCCTTGGCTTTCACTTTCCCGGAGATGACGATATGTATCATACCTGCTGTCTGATGATTTATAGTGGATGTGAATGCCGCGGAGTCAAGTTCGCACAATAGATACACGCCAACTGACGGCCTGTCAATGCTTTTGGCGATTGTGACGTCTTCTGTATCGGTCATGCGTAGGAGGGTCTCGAAATCCCGTTGTATGCGCTGTTTGACAAGGGTTGTGTCTGTCCCGGTGGCATCGGTATATATTGTTGCGCCTGATTCGTCACGCACGAGCAGGGTGGTGAATGACCTGTCAGGTACGATGACTGCGTGCACGTCGCGATATTCATATGCCGGCCTGACAAAGCAGCATACGATAGCTGCAAAGGCCGGCATCAGGGAGGCGTAACCGTAGACTCGTCTGTGCAGATTCAGACATAATGCGAGCAATATGACGGCTGCCAGAAACAGCACGAGGCTTTCGGTCGGCATATCTATGCCGTTTAACGATGCGCCCGGCAGTGATGAGAAGAACTGTGCTGTGCGGTCAAGGATATTGACCGAGGTGTCAGTGATGAAGCATGCTGATGTATATAGTATGCCATGTAGATGTACGGCGTTGAGCAGCGTGGCTATGGCACCTCCTATACATACGATGGGCAGAAGCACCGTGGCTACGACCGCAGCCGGTATGAAGTAAAGCGGAAAAGCATGGAAATAGTAACAGGCTATGAAACCTGTACCTGCCATGGCCGCAATCGGGAGGGTGAGATACGTGTTGAGATGGTAGAGTAGCCTGTGACGTGGATTGACGAAAATGAGTGGCCTTGCAAAGGCGACAATGGATGCCACGGCGGTAAATGACATCTGGAAACCATAGCTCAGCAGTGCGAACGGGTCGACAAGCACTATGGCCATGGCGGCCAGGCATAGCGAATTGTATGGCGATGACCTGCGTTGGAGCATACGGGCTCCGGCAAACACCGATGCCATGATGACGGCGCGTGTTACGGATGGCGAGAAACCGGTGATGGCTGCGTAGAGCCACAATATCGTTACTGTGGTGACGATGACTGCGGTGCGCCGGCGCATCATTAATAGCGGACATAAGCCTATGGATATAAGCAACGCTATGACGGCGACATGCATGCCGCTGAGAGCTAAGATGTGCGATAGCCCGGCGGAGCTGTATGCCTCGCGTCGGTCGGCGGTAAGCATCTCGGTGTCGCCCAGCAATACCACTGAGAGAAATTCGGTGGCCGATGGTGTCATGGATGTGTCATATATGGCCTCGGCGATACGGCTTCTCAGTCTGTAGAGGCTGTTGAGTGCGCCCGGTTCGTTGGTGATGGATTCTATGGCTTCCGGCCGGATTACTATGGAGCCTGAGATGCCCCTGCGGCGTGCGTGGCGCCTTATGTCATCCATAATAGCCAGCCTGTGCAGTGTATGGCTGTCGTCGAGATTCCCGGTCCATCTGATGCGCGATGCTATGGCGGCGCGGTGGTTGAAGCCGGCTATGGTAAGCTGGATTTTCATGGGTCTGACGGCAAGCATGTGTCCCATGTCGTGGCCGATGCTGTCTATGGATACATCAGTCACAGTGGATGTCTCGGTTTCGGTGGAGCGGTCTATCTTGCCCGAAAAGGTCCAGTCGCCCTTCTGATATTTTATGGGTATATCGTAGGGCCGATGCAATTCTGCGTTAAACCATCCGGCAGCGACGCACAGTATCAGCACACAGGCGACAAACCGACGCAATATAAGCAGTATGGCTGCTGCTAACAGAAGTATGAAGGCTACGGTGACATTGCCGCCATATAGGCCAAAAAAAGTACCCAGCAGTGTGGCGACTGCCGGGTACAGTAGGGGTGTGGAGGGAGTGTGGAGTCTATGGAGGAGAGAGGGGAGATGCATCAGCCTACAGCAGCACAGGTGCGAGATATTTGGCCATGAGGTATCCGCCGCCGATTAGCCATATGAAGAGGATGAAGGCAAGGATGAAAGGCTTGGCACCGGCTTTCTTGAATTTGTCAATGCTTGTCTCGGCACCCAGAGCACACATGGCCATAGTCAGAAGGAATGTATCGATGTAGTTGATGACATCGACCAAATCTGCGGGTAAGAGATTGAGCGAATTGAATCCGATGACCACAAGAAACCATATGGCAAACCAGGGCACTGCGATTTTGCCTTTGGAGGCTTTACCGTCGGTGCCGCTTGCCGGTGATTTCACTGCGGAGGCGGCCGCCCACCATCCAAGTATGAGAAGCACGGGGACGAGCATCATCACTCGTATCATCTTGACGATGACGCTTACATTGGCGATTTCGCCTCCCATGGCATTGCCGGCACCTACGGCATGGGCCACTTCATGGAGCGTGGAGCCTGCGAAGATGCCCATTTGCTGGGGCGACAGTCCCAGGACTCCGCTGCGATATGCCACCGGATAGAGAAACATGGCTATAGTTCCGAAAATGACTACCGTGGCCACTGCTACCGCTGTCTTGTAGGGCTTGGTCTGGATGGTTGATTCGGCTCCGAGCACGGCGGCTGCTCCGCAGATGCCGCTGCCCACTGATGTAAGCAGCGCGATGTCGCGGTCCATCTTCATCAGTCGGCCTATCCAGTAACCGCCTAATATGGTGACTGTCACGACTATGGCATCGATTACGATGCCGGCTGTGCCTACAGCCATGACATCCTGGAATGTCAGTCGGAATCCATATAGTATGATGCCTATGCGGAGTATCTTTTTTGAACAGAAGATTATGCCCGGGACCCATGTCTCGGGCAGATGGTTGCGCAGGGAGTTGGCGTAGAGCATGCCTAAAATGATGCCTATGATCATGGGGCTGAATGACAGCTCCTGGAAGAAACGTGCGCTGCCGATATAGAAAGCGGCGCATGAAAACAGCGCAATGAGCAATATGCCGTGAAACATGCTGCTGCGGTGTGCGGAAAGTTTCATAGATTATGAATTTGTATGGTTATGAATATAAGTGAAATATAAGTGTAAGGATTAATCATTATTCTTGCCAGATGTTCCATGCTGCAAAGGCTTGCAACAGAAGCATCTCAAGCCCGTTTTTGGTTGCGGCCCCATGTTCGGCGGCTTTGCGCATGAACAGCGTCACATCCGGGTTGTAGAGCAGGTCGTAGCACAGGTGGTCTGTGGTGAGCTGATCATAGGGGATATCCGGGCATTCGTCCATGTGGGGATACATCCCTAACGGGGTGGTGTTGACGATAAGCAGATTTTCAGCCATGATTTCTGGTGTCAGATCGCTGTAGGTGTATCTTCCTTCGGCTGGTGTGCGTGACACGAGGGTGGCTGAAATCCCGAGCTTCTTCAGAGCCTGCATGACGGCTTTGGATGCGCCGCCGGTGCCGAGCACGAGTGCATGCTTCATCTTTGGCGTCAGCAGCGGACTGAGCGAATCGGTGAACCCGATTACGTCGGAGTTGTACCCTTTAAGACGCAGCTTGTTGCCCTTGCGGATAAATTTGATGACATTGACTGCGCCTATCTCGGCTGTGTCGGGGTCGAGCTCGTCAAGATATGGGATGACCTGCTCTTTGTAAGGGATAGTTACATTGAGTCCGCAAAGATTGGGGTTGTCCTTGATTATATCTTGGAAATCGGCGATCTCGGGAATCTCAAAATTGACATAACGGGCAGCGATACTCTCGGCATCAAACTTGCGGTTGAAATACTGCTGCGAGAACGAGTGGGTAAGTGGGTACCCTATTAATCCGTAAATACTTTCGTGGACCATGTAACTATTGGAATATTAACGAGCGCAAATGTAGATAAAAAACATATAATAACCAACTTTGGGTGCTCGTTAAGTTTTATTTTAAACTGCATTGTGACAGCTATAGCCTTTTTAACCTTAGTTTGTTTAAACAGTCGGCTTTTATGCTATATGTGTTAACGTTCAGGAATCCATGTCGTCATCTTCGTCGTCGAGGTCGTCCCAGTCAAAATCCCAGCCGCTGCTTTCTTCGTTAAACCGTGCCAGGTCGCGGCCCTCGCGCTTGGTGGGGCGCCCGAGTCCTTTGCGACGGTCCACGAAACCGCTTATCTTGACTACCTCAAGCAGGTCAAGCTCGCTGCGTGGGGTGACATTTTCCATGTATTCGGGCACGAGTTTCGCGCCGAGCCGGTTTTCGGTCAGCGCCAGCACCTTGAACGAATATGTCACCGGCGGTTTGCGCACCTGTATGATGTCGCCGACCTTGATGGTGCGTGACGGTTTGGCCAGGGCATTGCCTACGCTCACACGCCCTTTCTTGCATGCTTCGGTGGCTATGGTGCGTGTCTTGAATATGCGCATCGCCCACAGCCATTTGTCTATTCTTACTTCCGATTTGGCCATATGAGTGGGATTATTTGTTGTTGAAATTGCACATGGCAAAGTCCAGTCCGCTCAGGCAGAATGCCTTGACGGCATCCACGGCCACATCCACCCGTGTGGGCAGCATCTGTCGCTCGTCGAGCTTGAAGTGTCCGAGCACATAGTCTATCTGGCCGCCTCGCGGGTAGTCGTTGCCTATGCCGAAGCGTAGACGCGGATACTCCTGGGTGCCGAGCATCTGGGCTATGTTTTTCAGCCCGTTGTGTCCGGCATCGCTGCCGTTGCCCTTGAGGCGTATTGCACCGAATGGCAGGGCCACATCGTCCACGAGCACAAGGATATTCTTCAGTTCGATATTCTCCTTGTCTTTCCAGTAGCGCACGGCCTGTCCGCTCAGATTCATGTAGGTCGACGGCTTGAGGACCACGAGTTGCGCGTTTTTGACACGTATCCGTGCGATGTCGCCATAGCGTTCGGTCGTGAACGAGCCGTCCACGCTTCCCACGAGGGCATCGGCTATGCGGAATCCTATGTTGTGTCTGGTGCCGGCATATTCCGCGCCGATATTTCCCAGACCTACTATCAGGTATTTCATAATCTCATATAGTGAGTAAACAAATATGACGGTACAAATGGTTTGTACCGTCATATCTATCAGTTGTATAATCAATCCGTAAGTGATTATTTGCCTGCGGCAGCTGCAGCCTGGGCACCACGGGCAGCACGTGTGAGCTGAACGGCACAAACCACGGCGTTCTTGGCGTTGACCAGTTCAAGACCCTCGAAGTGGAGGTCGCCGATCTGGAGAGTCTTGCCGAGACCGAGATTGTCTACATTGATGATTACGCGCTCAGGAATCTGTGTGTAGATAGCCTTGACCTTGATTTTCTTCATAGAGAGGGTCAGCTTACCACCGGCCTTCACACCTTCGGCGTGGCCTTCAAGCTTCACGGGAACTTCAATGGTGACGGGCTTCTTGTCGCTCACTTCGAGCAGGTCGATGTGGAGGATGGTGTCCTTCACGGGGTGGAACTGGATGTCCTTGAGCACGGCATTGCGCTTCTCGCCGTTGATGTCAAGCTCGATAGCGAAGATGTCGGGAGTATAGATGAGCTTGCGGACAGCATCGGTGGTCACAGTCAGGTCAGTGGTGATGAGACCCTTGCCACGGCCGATTTCGATGATTTTTTCGCCGGGTTTGAGTGTGCCCTTGAAGGGGAGGTCGATGTGTTCGCCGCCGTTAAGCACTACGGGGATTTTGTTCTCTTTGCGGAGCTGCTTGGCAGCCTTCTTGCCGAGGTCTGTACGGGGCTCGGCAGCGAGTTGAAATGAGTTCATTTCGTCAGTTAATTGGTTGTGTTACTCAAAATTAAGTTTATTATCTCTAATTTGCTTAATTTCCCATCACACGTAAAGCTATAGGGAATTGCATTTAAGCGACCGCAAAGTTAAGCATTTTCCACCAAACCACCCAACTTCCTCCAAACTATTTCACCATCTCCCTATAAATAAAGACCGCCAGGATAACTCGTAACCCGGCGGCGTGCATCTAAAGCTTCTGTTTTAATCTAATTTGTTGACCTTTTGAGTCAACCTATCCATCCGTCTTTGGAATTATTCCCAAGCAAAGGATCTCTATCAAAAAATGAGTGCTATGCCTATTGCAATGGCAATTATGATGCAAAAAGCATCTTCCTTTGACAGATAAATTTGTGCTTTAATAATCATTACTACACATTTTTAAATTAGATCATCTAATGAAACTAAATACTCATCTTTTATTGAGGCATGTAGCCTCCTATCCTTAATCTAAATGTCTGGCCTATATTGCCAGCTTTATGGCGCGATTTCCCACTCTGACTATATGCATGCCGGGGTGGAGTTCTATAGCATCTCCCGTATAGCTGTCAGTTTGCCATACCTGTGAGCCATCAGGATTGTATACTGATACAGACATACCATCGGCATTGTGTATGCGCATTAGATTTCCGTCAACGCAGACATCAGGTTTTGCTTTATTCGTATTGATTATGATGTCATCCAGACCTGAGTCCATATCAATCTCCTGGATGTCCCAAAATGTCTTCCATGGCTCTGCGGTCTGATAAGCCTCCAAAGCCCCTTTGGGTACATACAAAGTTGCATCCGTATAGGTGGCCTGAGGGATAGAACCTGTATAAGTCGGAGGTTGCGGGTTACGCATATATATTGTTGTAATTTGATTTCCCTTAAGGCAGTTACTGGGTAAGTCAGACATTGATTTTCCAAATGTAACGTTCTTGAGTCGTGAGAAGTCAAAATTCTGAGATGAAAAAATGTCCGTTAAGTCATCTCCAAATTTGAGAATATCAGGGCGTATTATTGTTGTCCCTTTGATTTTTCTGTTGATGACAACTTCTAATTCCTTTTCTGATTTGATATCAAAATCAAGAGATAATTCCTCTACCCCTTTTTTGATTTCTAAATATTCTAAGTAGCATGTATATTTGTTTTTGGTGTCTCTATTGCCGCTTGGATAGAATGCATTATCCCAACCAAAATCTTTCGATAGGCCTGTTGCATATCCTCCAATTATCAATCTTTCAAGATTTGCCGTAAAAGGCGACATGGGATAATATGTCTTATCCGAGTCATCAGGCGTATCAAGATATAAATTTCTACCTATATATAATTGATTAGTATTAAATGGACGATATATATACACGCCTTTTGAAATACCAAAATATATCCAGTAGAAATAGGTTTTGATGTCTATTCCTTCGTCATTTCCATCAGCTATAATTAATTCTTTTATGGATGTAAAAGCATTCGCTCCTATCTTTGTTACTGAATAGGGAATGACTATACATAAATTCTCCGAGCTGTTAGCAAACGCTCCATTGTCTATTTCGGTGACAGAGTTTGGTATGGACACGGATTCAAGTCTTGAACATCCAGAGAAAGCATGGTCACTTATTTTAGTGATAGAATTTGGGATAACTACAGACTCAAGACTTGCACAATCGCTGAATGCTCCGCTATTTATTTCGGCGACAGAGTTTGGTATGGATACGGATTCCAGCCTTGAACATCCAGAGAAAGCATCGTAACTTATTTTAGTGACAGAATCTGGGATAACTACAGACTCAAGACTTGTACAATATCTGAATGCTGCGGTATCTATTTCGGTGACAGAGTTTGGTATGGACACGGAAACGAGGCTTGAACAGTCATAGAATGTTTTAGACTGTATTGAAGTGACAGAGTTTGGAATGGAGACGGAAGCGAGGCTTGAACAGCCATAGAATGCGTTGGATTGTATTGAAGTGACAGAGCTTGGAATATAAACAGAAGCGAGGGTTGAACAGCCTCTGAATGCATCATTACCTATTGAAGTGACAGAGCCTTGGATTATTACAGACGTGATTTTTGATTCATAAAATGCTTTTTCGCCTATTGATATTACGGTTAACTCTTTGCTTTTGTAAGACACTTTCTCAGGTATGATGATGTCTCCATTGGCGTTTTTGCCGTCTGTTAATGAGCATGTTAAATCGGCTGCAGATACAATATCATATCCGATGCCATCGACTTCAAAGTCCGAAGCTATTGCCGCCTGTGACGTTGCTATCACAGAAACAACCAGCACTAATTTTGTTAGGATTGATTTCATTGTGATTGGAGTTTAAATTGATTATTATTGGAGTTGTAAGTGAGATTGTGTTATATTTATAGCTTTATGCTTTATCCTGTAGCTGAGGAGTGTATCTAATGAATATTTTACTCTTTCAAAGTTTGCTGTAGGACCGATGCATATTCCTTTTAATATATCAAGTGGAATTTCAATCGGCACATACTCAACAATGCCGCGTGAGGTGCTTTTTTGCATAACATTGTTGCGATGTTCAAACTTGATTACGCGGTATTCTTCTTCGTACTCCCAATACTTATCTTTAGAAAAATGGACGGTTTTAACCACTTTTCTTCGGAAATCATCTTCGGATCCTTCGCTTTCTATTTTCTGGAGTTGCTTGATTTTATCAGTAGCCTCTTTCTTTGAGAGGTAATTACAGGCATCAAACTCTAACAATGATTTTGTGAGGGTCTTAATCTCCTTGGTGTCAAAGCGGAGACACAGACCTTGTCCTTGACATCCATAATTTAACCACATGGGGATGTTATATTCCATCACCCCCTGGCGCGAGGCAATGAACGAGACTACAAATGCAGTGCCATTTTTCTTCTCCCACTCTGAGTATGCTTCATGTTGACTCCTGAAAAAGCGATTCGCTATGATTCTCCCTTCGTTCTTGTCATTCATTTGGGCATAGTGGCTTGCATGAAATGTGATGAATGGAGCTTTTTCTTGATGAATGAGCGATGGCTCCATCATCTTGAAGAAGCTGTCGACCGATGTGAAGTGCAGTAGCGATGACGGCGCACCTTTTTTGTTATTGCCTGTCTTGCTTTTCTTTGACATGTTAAGTCATGGCTCCATACACGGTTGCTCCCTCAGTGATATGATTGGTATGGGTATAAAAATAGCGTGGAGCAATGTTCGGTTTATCTTAAGGGAGGCATCGCCAAACGCCTGACACACGATAAACAGTCCACCCCACGCCATGCCGATATATCGACTCCCCTTGTCGGGGGTGGATATGCGACAAGCATGAAGCGTTTTGTGACTGCGTTATCCTGTGTGTTGGTAAAATTGGCGATATCCCTTAAAGGATAAAGCAAAAACGCTATCAAATTTTATATGTAATCTAATGGAGGTGACTCTTCACCTCACCTATCTGCAAATATAATGTTATTTGACGGAATTTTCAAATCCCGTCCAGAATAAATCTGATAAAAACAACAGCGTCTTTTTTGGCAAAGATGCTCTAATTTTGTTATATTTGCCATATAACCCCAAACTGAATGGCAATATTATTAGGTCACATATTAGGTATCGTCATCTTAATTCTTGGCATCGTTCTCGTTGTCGGGATTATCCGCTGTGTCGTGAAATTTGATTTTGACGCGCCGCTGTTCAAAACTGAAATTACCATCTCAGACAAAAGGAAAGACAGAGATTAGGGGGTGATCTCGTCGCCTAATCTGTGGGCAAGCTCTTCAAACCTCATACGTCGCTCCTCGGCTGAAAGCCGGGGGCTTCTTTTTTGGGTGTCTGCGTTCTGTCCCATGACATAGGCAATAGTTGTCGGCTTGTTGGATTGACAGGCTCTACGTCTCAAGCGATGAATCTTGGCCGTGAGTTTGCAGGGGCTGCCTCCGCTGTAATAGGAGGCATAGGATATGTCGCAGGAGGATTGGTCTCGCCGTTAGTAAGTTGCGGTAATATCTGCCTCACCTCATTCACATGGTGCGCCGGTTTCCTGCTTATCGGTGTTCTGATCATCTTGTCAGTCAAGAAGTCCACCACGCATCACCCCAGATAAATATGGTCAGAGATATACCAGTGATAAAGAAATATCAGTATTGTTTAGGTAGATAACCTATTTCCATCAGGTAATCATCGGCGATATAGTTGTCGCTTTGGATATATAGTCCGGTACTGCGGTCTTGAAATCGTCGGCATGTGGCACTTCGGTAAAAATCTTTAAGAGCCTGGAGAGGAGGAATGTCAAGTATCTTGGCTATGCGACATGAGATAATACCCATGCGGCTCCATCTGAGTATGTCAAGTATTTCTTTGCTGTAATTATCCATCAGTCCGATAGTTTTATTGCTTCATTGAACCTAAAATGCCGGTCCAGTATCTCCTGAATTATTTTCAGGCATAATATCAGACGTTGTTGGCTTCCCAGCGATTAAGAGTTGACAAAATATTATCAGTCAGATTACTTCTGTCCTCCGTATGAAGAGCTTCATAGTGCGGATATATGTAGTTATCTATGAGACCTACTGCTTCCATTCTATTAAGCATTTCATCATACTTACAGCCAATGCGGTCTGCTGCACTTTCTATGCAGGATGCAACAAATCCTATTTTTATCTCAGTATCTGAAAGTTGATTCCAAGTTTCCATTCTGAGTATTTTAATTAGTTATTAAATCCTCAAATTGATATTCTATAAGGTCTCCTGTCACACCATTCTGTCTATCGGCAAAAAGGTCTTATTAGAAACTGACGTAAATATAGCGAAATTTGCCAACAAGAACAAGTTTTGGCTTAGTGGAGGCTCACAGCCATTGTTATTTGGATGCTGCCCTGCGTTTTCTAATGCGTTTCTTAATGACGGTGATTAGCCATGAGATACTCAGGTAAAGCACACCATATCCTGCCATAGAGCCAGAATTACCCATATAAGTTAAGTCCGGGAGTGGCGCATTCGGCGATGATGATTATAAGTATCGCCCAGAGAATTATTCCTATCATAGCTGTTGAATTTTAAGGTGGGATTTTACTTGATGTTGGCTCCGTCTTTGAGTGCCGGAACTATCCATAAGATTGCGCAGAGAATGGCGATAATAAACATGATACTTAGAAATTAAGATGGTTGCAAGGAAAGCCACCATAGCCTTCATCTGCGAAAATAGCACCACACATGAGCAAAAACACCGCACATGCAAGTTAAAATATCCTAATCCGATTTATGGCAGTCAAGATTGTCCCAAAATCTGTATCTGTATTCATGGTCGCCCAATTGTAGGGATGCACCCCGGTACATCCGCCAATGCGTTAATAGCCAATACGTTAATAATAAGTCTATTCATATCGGCTGCACCAGGGTACAGCCATACAAATTGACGATTGTGCAACACCTCCTGCTTAAGTTACTGACATGTTCATCAGTGAGCATGCCTCTTTTATGGGTGTGCCACAAGAGGCTGCGCCTGTATTGACACAGCTTATGGTAAGAAAGGGGGAGGGATTAGCTCAGGTTGCGGAAGAGGGTGTGGAGTGAGTGTTTGGTGCCGTAGCATACTATCTGGTCGCCGGCTTCAAACTGGTTCTGGTCATCGGCCGGAAGGGGCTTGAGTTCGGTGTGGGCTATGCCGAGAAGATTTTTTGACGTAACCGGTCGCGAAATGGCTATGAGCCGCAGGGAGTAGTCCTTACGGAAATCTACTTCGCTGATTTTCATGCCTACAAACTGCTCCGGGACGGTGAATTTCAGTATATAAGCATCCTCGTTGACCTGCATTGATTCAGTGCGCGAACCGAGGGCAAGCTCGTTGACAAGGTCGTTGGCCGCACGTTGCTCTGGAGTCAGTATGCGGTCAATCTTGAATCCTTCGAGTATCGAATAGTGCAGGTCGTCCATGGCACGTGCATATATGTGAGGCACTTGCAGTTTCTTGAGCAGGGCCACGGTCTTGATGCTCGCTCCGAAATTTTCGCCGATGGCCACGATGACTATGTCGACATTTTTAAGCGGAAGCACCGACAGGGCCACCTCGTCGGTGGAGTCAATGATGTAGGCGGTGGATATGTTGTCTTTGATGCTCTCTACGAGCGACGGCTTGATGTCGGCTCCTATGACCTCGTGTCCGATGGCGGTAAGGTCGGTAGCGAGATTGTAGCCGTATATGCCGAGTCCGATGATAAGAAATGTCATAGCAGTAGTATTGGATTGAGTGTCAGTTTATTATGATGCTGTCAGATGGATAACGGAACGAGTTGGAGCGGTGGCTGTCGGCAAAGCCCATCAGTATGGAGAGCATGCCGATACGCCCGAAAAACATGGCCGTGCAGAGTATTATTTTTGATGCGTCTGACAGGTCGGGTGTGCATCCGAGCGACGAACCTACCGTGAACACAGCTGAAACCACCTCAAATAAGCAGTCACGGGTGCTCAGCTGCGGCTCGAGCATCAGGATAGCCACCGAGTAGACCATGACCGAGATAACCGAAACGGCTATCACGGTATGTACGCGCTGCATCGACTGCACGGATATGGTGCGGTGAAATGCAGTGACACGGTGCTTGCCTGTCATCACTGTGCGGATGTTCAGCAGCATCGCCCCGAAAGTGTTGACTTTGATACCTCCGGCCGTTGACTGTGACGCGCCGCCTATCCACATCAGAAACATCACGAATATCAGCGTATAGGGCATGAATGCCGCCGGACTTACCGAGGCGAATCCCGCGCTGCGCGGCACTGTAGCGTTAAATATGCTCTGCACTGCCTGCATCCACGGCGACATCCCAGCCAGGGTGTTGTCACGCTCCCACAGGTAAAACAATACCACTCCCGACACCATCAGCGAGGCCGATGTGATGAGCACTATCTTCGTGTTCATGCTCCAGATGTGCACCACCTTGTCATGGTTGTGACGGAGCAGACTGCGCATCTTGTGGACTATATATTCCCGGCAATTGACCAGTATGGGAAATCCGATGCTTCCGGCTGTGATTATGAGGCTCATCGCCAGATATATCCACTGATTGCCATAGAGAAGCATCGGGTTTGACATGCCTCCGTGGACGGTGAAGAATCCGGCATTGCAGAATGCCGATATGGAGTGGAACACGGCAAATCCGATTTCTTCTTGCGTAGTCATAGGGAAAATCCCCTGTATGGAGAAGTAGATGAGCACGGCCCCGATGCCTTCGATAAGCAGGGTGATGCCCAGGATATACAGCATGGTGGGTAGCAGTTCGTTGAACGACCGCGTGTATATCAGGTCCTTGACCATCAGCTGGCTGTAGATGGATGTCCCTCCGGTATAGAACAGCGCAAAGAAGCTCGTGAATGTCAACACTCCCAGACCGCCTATCTGTATCAGCAGCCCGAGTATCAGTTCGCCAAGCGGCGTAAACGTCACGGATACGTCCACCGGCGTAAGTCCGGTGATGCACACCGCACTCGTGGAGACAAACAGCGTATCTACAAACGATATGGGTGTATAGGTGCATTTGGGCAGCATCAGCAGACCTGTGCCTACGATTATGAACACCAGGAAGCTCCCCGACAGAAGCAATGCCGGATTGGTGCGCCGGTTCATGCACTTCATGATCCACAGGCTTATCTCAAATGCGGCGTACACTCCTAACACCGAGTAGAGATATATGGTGCTGTAGAGCACGCGCTCAAGCCATGGAATCCAGGGATGCGCGGGATGGGGATATATCCATGGCAGCAGCGATGTGAGCACTGCGATGTCTATGATCCACTTGAGCGCACGGGTCTCGCGCCGCACCCTGCGGAAATCAAATATGATGTTGAAAAGTATGTTGGCTATGAAAATGCCTTGTACATACCGCATTATGCGGAATATGGCGCGGTATTCGTCGGCGGTGTGGTTGAATCCAAGATGAGACGCGAAGCATCCGAAACATACGAAGGCTGCTATCAGAGCCAGTACATCCAATACGTCAGAGGCCAGCCTTATCCGTGGGGCAAACCGTATGGTGGCCTTTGAAAACGAGGCTGACCATCTTGACAATCGTTGCCGTAGATTGAGGCTGCTGTATGGATGTCGGGGTTTCATGATTCTATCTCTGACAGCTCAAGCCAGCGCATCTCCTTCTCGTCGAGCAGGGCATTGACTTCGGCATACCGCGTAGCCTTGGCAGCGATGTCGTCAGAAGTGCTTCCGCCGTTAAACAGGGCGGTCAGCTCCTCCTTCTCGGCGGTCAGCTGCTCTATCTCGCTTTCAAGGGCTTCCATCTCCCGTCTTTCCTTGAAAGTGAGCTTGCGTTTGCGCTCGGCCTGTCGGCGCGGCTGTTGCTTGTCGGCGGAGTCTGACGATGATTCTGCCTGACGCGCCATGCGTTGCTGCTCGTCGCTCCACTGGCGGTATTCGGTGTATGTGCCCGGGAAATCCTTTACTTGGCCGTCACCTGTAAAAACAAACAGATGGTCGGCAATGTTGTCAAGGAAGAAGCGGTCATGGCTGATGACTATGACGCAGCCCTTGAATTCACTGAGGTAATTCTCCAGTATCCCGAGGGTGATGATGTCGAGGTCGTTGGTAGGCTCGTCGAGGATGAGGAAATTGGGCGAACGCATCAACACCGAAGCCAGATGCAGCCGGCACCGCTCGCCTCCGCTCAGGGTGTGGATATATTTCTGCTGGTCGGCCGGCGAAAACAGGAAACGTTGCAGAAACTGCATCGGGGAGTAGTGCACGCTGCCGTTGACCACCACATCCTCGGCTATCTCGGTGATGGCATCGATGACTTTTTTGTTTTCGTCAAAACTGATGCCGGCCTGTGAATAATAGCCGAATCTGACGGTCTCGCCGACATCTATGGTGCCGCTGTCGGGTTGCTCAAGCCCCTGCAGGAGCTTGATGAATGTGGATTTGCCCACACCGTTGGCTCCTATGATGCCCACCTTTTCATATCGCGCGAAATCGTAGGTGAAATCGTCAAGCACCACCTTGTCGCCGTAGCGTTTTGACAGCTTGCGTGCCTCGAAAATCTTGGAGCCGATGTAGCTCGACTTGACGTCAAGGTTGACATCGCGCTGCGAGAGGTTGACGCTGGTCCGCTGCTTGAGGTCATAAAATGCGTCTATGCGGTATTTGGCTTTCCCGGCACGAGCCTGGGGCTGACGGCGCATCCACTCCTGCTCGCGGCGCAGGGTGTTCTTGAGTTTGGTCTGTTCGGCGGTCATGGCCTCGATGCGCTCCTGTCGGCGGCGCAGGTAATACTCATAGTTGCCCTGATAGGTATAGGTGGTGCAGTTGTCTATTTCTATGATTTTGTTGCACACACGGTCCAGAAAATAGCGGTCGTGGGTGACCATCAGCAATGCGATGCGTGAGCGTCGCAGATAAGATTCCAGCCACTCTATGGCATCGATGTCAAGATGGTTGGTAGGCTCGTCGAGTATGAGCAGCTCGGGATTGTCAACCACGGCCTGGGCTATGGCGATGCGTTTCTTTTCGCCACCCGAAAGTTTGTCGATGGATGCCTCGAGATTGCTGATGCCGAGCTGATGGAGGGTGCGCTCGAGCCGAGCTACATATTCGTCACGCTCGGTTATCTCTTTGGGAGCATGCTGTGTCAGCACGTCGCGGACGACTGCCGATGTGCCGAAGTCGGGTATCTGGTCGAGGTAGGCGACACGCAGGTCGTTGCGAAACGTGATGTTGCCGCTGTCGGCATCCTCTTTCGAGGCGATGATTTTGAGCAGAGTGCTCTTGCCTGTGCCGTTCTTGGCTATGAGGCCTATCTTGTCACCCTCGTCTATGCCGAAGGTTACGTCCTCAAAAAGCATACGGTCGCCGTAGCTTTTGGTGAGCGCCTCTATTTGTAGATATGATGCCATTGGATTAATCTTCTGAATAGTGGCGTAGTACGCGCCTGTAGGAATTGAATATCTTGGATTTGCTGACAAAACCGACATATTTGCCGTTTTCGACCACAGGCAGGTTCCACGCCCCGGTGAGGTCAAATTTCTTCATTACCGATTCCATGCTCTCGCCGATTTCTATCTTGGCCGGCGGAGTGCTCATGAACTTGCTGACAAACATGCGCCTGTAGAGGTCGGGGCGAAACATGATGTTGCGGATTTCGTCCAGAAGCACTACTCCTATGAGGTCGCCATCAGCATTGATGACAGGGTAGAGGTTGCGGTTGCTCTGGGAGATGACATCTACCATCTGCTTCAGGCTCATATCCGGCGTGACGGTCTTGAAGTCGGTTTCGATTACGTTGTCTACCTTAAGCAGCGTGAGCACAGCTTTGTCTTTGTGGTGCGTCAGAAGCTCTCCGCGCTGTGCCAGACGCATGGTGTAGATGCTGTATGGCTCAAAGAATTTGATAGTGAAATATGACAGCGCCGACACTATGAGCAGGGGCAGAAACAGGTCGTAGCCGCCTGTCAGCTCTGCCGTGAGGAAGATGCCCATCAGTGGTGCGTGCATGACCCCTGACATGACTCCGGCCATGCCCATGAGGGCGAAGTTCTTGAGCGAAAGGTCCATGCCGAATGCCGTATTGGTCACGTAGGCAAACAGGAATCCTGTCAGGCAGCCCACAAACAGCGAGGGGGCAAACGTACCTCCGACACCGCCGCCTCCGGTGGTTGCCGAGGTGGCGAATGCCTTGGTCAGGATGACCAGGGCTATGAATATTATCACATACCACACTTCGCCTCGGTCAGGATAAAATATGGAGCCGTTGACTATGCTCGACGGGTCGCCACCGAGCAGACTTATGATAGCCCCGTAACCTTCGCCGTAGAGCGGCGGAAAGAGGAATATCAGCAGTGCGACCGACAGACTGCCTATGATAGCCTTGTGCCACACGTTTTTGAGCCTGCTGAAAAAATTCTCTACCATGTTGACTACACGTGTGAAGTAGAGCGACATCAGTCCGCACACCACACCGAGAAGGCACACATAAGGTATGCGCGGCATCATAAACGGTTCGCTCTGCATGAAGAAGAACTCGAAGTCGTAGCCGGTGAATATGTAGGCCATTGTGGCCGCAGTGATTGAGGCGATCAGCAGAGGCATCACTGACACGGTGGTGAGGTCGATCATCAGCACCTCCAAGGTGAAAAGCATCCCGGCAATCGGGGCTTTGAAGATGCCGGCGATGCCGGCGGCGGCTCCGCATCCCACCAATATCATCAGGATACGCGGCGAGAGCCTGAACAGTTGCCCCATGTTGGACCCTATGGCGGCTCCGGTGTACACTATCGGGCCCTCGGCTCCCACCGACCCTCCGCTTCCGATGGTCAGTGACGAAGCGATGAGCGATGAATACATGTTGTGTTTCTTCAGGCGGCTCTTGTTCTGCGAGATGGCATAGAGCACCCGGGTGACACCGTGCCCTATATTGTCCTTGACGATATATCTGACAAAAAGCATGGTCAGGAAGATACCTATGACAGGATATATCAGATAGGTATAGTTGGCTCCGGCGATGTTGAGATGCGAGTTGAGAAACGATGAGATGAAGTGGATGAGGGCTTTGAGCAGCAATGCCGCCAGACCTGACAGCAAGCCGACCACTAAAGCCACTATGACCACGAATGTCTTTTCCTTGACATGGCGCTGACGCCACATCAAAAATGCGTTGAGGGATATTTGCAGGGGTCTGCTGCCCTTGTAGAGTATGTTAGCGAATTTTTTCATCGTTCCACTGTTATGAGAGGTGTGTCGCCTATGCGTGACGCCATCACATTGTATGTGCTTGCTGCCGAGCCTATGATTACGTGGCAACGCGAGAGCATCCACATCTCGGCGGCGGCTTCAAGCATGCCGCTGACGGTGGAACGCGATGCCGGCTGTGACGATGTGATGACGTTGGGAAATTCACGGCTGAACTTCTTCTTCACCTTCTCGTCATCGGTAGCCAGATATATCATGCTGGGTCTGTCGGTGCGCTTAATCTCTGATTTGACCACGGCTATGATGTCGCTCAGGGGGGAGCGGCGTATCGACTCCTTGTTGTCGGTGCGGCGCACGTGCACCCCGATGCGGCGACAGGCGGGCCCGATAAGCCCTTCCTTGCCCTCGACTATTTCCCGTACTAATGCCGACGGACGGAATATGAGTCTGATGATTTCGGGAGCCACGTATCCTATCTCCTGGGCTGAGCTGATTACCAGGTCGCGCACGCCGGCATCCATGGTCTGGTTATAGATGTCAAGCTCGATCTTTTCAAACGATTCGAAGTCTTTCTGCGCCTCGGGCAGTTTCTCGGGATTGATATATGTGCGTCCCTTTATCATCTTGCCCCACATGCGCGGTATGCCCGGCAGGTAGAGGTTGAGCGGCCCGGGAGCCTGATAGTGCAGACGGTATTGGCGCGATGTGATGTTGCGCCACTTCGCATTGAGCGGCTTCATGTCAAAGAGCACTTCTATCGGGGCTCCGAGATCGCGCGTGACAGGCCACAGGATTTCAAGTTTACGCTGTGATTGCATGGCCAGTACGTAGGCTCCGGCTATGGCCCTCATCCTGTTGGCCAGTCCGCTGTGGGGTACGATGGTGAGTTTCCTTGACATGCTTCTCAATATATTAACTCTACAAAATTAATGATTTCACGTTGATTTAGTGAAAAAATCGCTAAATTTGCACGGATTATTATATAACGCATACTGTAATAATCTGCCAAATATACACGTATATAATCATCTAATCAACAATATCATTTCAAAAGATGGCACAACAAGACGAAGTGTTCAAGAAGATAGTATCCCATGCCAAGGAATACGGCTTTGTGTTCCAGTCAAGTGAGATATATGACGGCCTCTCGGCTGTATATGACTACGGTCAGAACGGCGTGGAGCTTAAGAACAATATCAAACGTTACTGGTGGGACGCCATGACCCTGCTGCATGAAAACATCGTGGGCATCGACTCTGCCATCTTCATGCACCCTACCATCTGGAAGGCTTCGGGCCACGTGGATGCGTTTAATGACCCCCTGATTGACAATCGTGACTCCAAGAAGCGTTACCGTGCCGATGTGCTTATCGAGGACGAACTCGCCAAGATGGACGACAAGGTAGAAAAAGAGGTAGCCAAGGCACGCAAGCGTTTCGGCGACTCGTTTGACGAGGCTCTTTTCCGCGAGACAAATCCCCGTGTGGCTGAGATCAAGGCCAAGCGCGACGCGCTCCACGAGCGTTTCAGCAAGGCTCTCAATGACAACAACCTTGAGGAGCTGCGCCAGATAATCATAGACCAGGAAATCGTTGACCCGATTTCGGGTACAAAGAACTGGACAGAGGTGCGCCAGTTTAATCTCATGTTCAAGACCGAGATGGGCAGCACCGCCGATGGTGCCATGACAGTATATCTGCGCCCTGAGACCGCACAGGGTATCTTTGTCAACTACCTAAATGTGCAGAAGACAGGCCGTATGCGCATCCCCTTCGGCATCGCTCAGATAGGCAAGGCTTTCCGCAACGAGATTGTGGCTCGTCAGTTCATATTCCGCATGCGCGAGTTCGAGCAGATGGAGATGCAGTTCTTCGTGCGTCCCGGCCAGGAACTTGAGTGGTTCAAGCAGTGGAAGGAGACACGTCTCAAGTGGCACAAGGCTCTCGGCCTCGGCGATGACAAGTACCGCTACCATGACCATGACAAGCTCGCCCACTATGCCAATGCGGCCACCGACATCGAGTTTGAGATGCCGTTCGGCTTCAAGGAGGTTGAGGGTATCCACTCACGCACCAATTTTGACCTCTCGCAGCATGAGAAATTCTCAGGCAAGAAGATTCAGTATTTCGATCCCGAACTCAATGAGAGCTACACTCCTTATGTGATTGAGACATCTATCGGTGTTGACCGCATGTTCCTCTCTGTGCTTTGCTCAAGCTATGAGGAGCAGCCGCTCGAAGGTGGCGACAGCCGCGTGGTGCTCCACCTCCCTGCGCCTCTGGCTCCTGTCAAGTGCGCCGTCATGCCGCTCGTGCGCAAGGACGGTCTGCCTGACAAGGCACGTGAGATAGTCAATGACCTCAAGTTTGACTTCTCTACCCACTATGAGGAGAAGGATTCAATCGGCAAGCGTTACCGCCGTCAGGATGCCATAGGCACTCCTTTCTGTATCACTGTCGACCATCAGACTCTTGAGGACAACACCGTCACTCTGCGCGAGCGTGACTCTATGGAGCAGACACGTGTCAGGGTCGAAGACCTCCACAAACTTATCCATGACCGCGTAAGCATCACTTCTCTTCTCCGCAAACTCGCTTAATCCAAAACACGATTATTTTTATGAAAATCCGTAACATACTTACGCTCTGTGCCGCTGTAGTGATGATGTGCTCATTGCAGTCATGTAACTACAACAGCATTGTGGAGCAGCAAAACGGCGTGGACCAGTCATGGGCCGAGGTTGAGAACCAGTACCAGCGCCGTCTTGACCTGATTCCCAATCTTGTCAACACTGTCAAGGGGTATGCGACCCACGAAAGCCAGACGCTTGAAAATGTGACCAAGGCGCGTGCGGCTGCTACTTCAATCACCATCGACCCGGCTAATCTCAACGAGGAGACTCTGGCCAAGTACCAGCAGGTGCAGGGCGAACTGTCAAGTGCTCTCAAGAGTCTGCTTGCCGTGACCGAGGCATATCCCGACCTTAAGGCTAACGAGAATTTCCGTGACCTGCAGGCACAGCTTGAAGGCACTGAAAACCGCATAGCTACGGCTCGTAGCCGTTACACCGAGGCGGTCAATACATATAATGTGACCATCAAGAAGTTCCCGACCAATATATATGCTTCATGGTTTGGATTCTCTCCCAAACCCCAGTTCAAGGCTGAAACTGGAGCTGAACGTGCTCCTGAGGTTAAATTCTGATGAAACACACCGCGATAATCAAATCATTGGCGTTGGCCGCTGTCGTTTTGGGTCTGTATAGCTGCAGCCCTGAAAGCGACAATGACAAGAATGACAATGTGGACTGGGATTGGGTGGCTCTCAATGAGAGCTATTACGCTAATGCCGCCTTGGAGACCGACAAGGATGGCAGCCCGTACTACGAGAAGATTGTCCCCGTGTGGAATGAGGGTGCCAGCATATTGATGCACTACTTTAATGACCGTGCTCTGACTGCCGGCAATCTCCGACCCTACCTGACCAGCACGGTAAGTGCCAAATATGAACTTGCGCTTGCCGACGGCACTGCGTTGGAAAATTCCTACAGCAACACCGACAGTGTCCTGACCACAAAGGTGTCGGCTCTCGTCGAGGGTTGGGCTATCGCCTTGACCAATATGCACGTGGGTGACAGCGTTAAGGTCGTAATACCTGCGGCGCAGGGCTACGGCGCATACGCCCACGGTTCGGTGCCGGCTTATTCTACTCTGGTATTCAATATCAAGTTGGTAGATGTTCCGGCCTACGAGGTTCCCTGATTGATGTTCGTGCTAATTCTGTAGGGACATGCCATGGCATGTCGCCAAACGCACTTCCAAATGCACCTCGGCATTGATATAATCATAACGCTACATGGATAGCATGTTAAACAGGTTTTCCGACCTGATGGGCGGCACGGCGATTGAAGTCACGCCCTTGGCGGAGTCGGGAAGCAATCGCAAATATTACCGTATCAAGGACCTCTCTGCTACCAGAGAGGTCGTTGCCGTATATAACGACGATGTGGCCGAAAATGAGGCATTCATCAGTATTGACGAGGCGTTGGCACGTCGTGGCATCCGTGTGCCACGTGTCATAGCAGTGTCGGCTGACCGCAAGGCATATCTGCAAGAAGATCTCGGCGACACATCTCTCTATGATCTGATAGCCCTGTCTCGCAAGCGTCCTGAGGATGACGCTGCTGCTGCGCGTCTGTCATCTCTGCTTGATGACTCTATGCGTCAGCTTGCACGGCTCCATTGGGCGGCTTCCTCCCACATTGATTTCAGCTTTTGCTATCCGGTGGCGGCCATGACTTCGCGTGATGTCATGTGGGATTTGAACTACTGCAAGTATTGTTTCCTCAAGCCCTCGTATGCCGTGTTTGACGAGGCACGCCTACAGGACGATTTCGATGCTCTGTGTCGTCAGATACTCGTTGCAATGGATGCACAGCCCTCGCGTGTGTTTATGTATCGTGATTTCCAGTCGCGTAATGTCATGGTCAAGGACGATGCGGCCTGGTTCATAGATTTCCAGGGCGGACGCTCCGGGCTGTTTCTCTATGACGTGGTGTCGTTTTTGTGGCAGGGGCGCGCAGGGTTTTCTGCTGAAGAATGTCTGCGGCTGATTGATGTGTATTTCGATGAAGCATTGAAAATAATGCCGTCGCTTGCCAGGGACCGCTTCCTGGCCATGCTGCCCGATGTGGTGTTGTTCCGCTCGTTGCAGGTTCTCGGCGCATATGGCTTCCGAGGAGGTTTTGAGGGCAAGGCGGCATTTAAGTCAAGCATCCCTGCCGTGTTTAACAACATATCCGATATTTCTGATGTGTTGCGTGACCGCTATCCTGAGATTGTCGCTGCCATACATGGTTTGAAACAGAGATATGATGACGCTTTGCGGCCAAATGAATGTGATTTTGACGGTCTGACTGTGACAGTCAGCAGTTTCTCCTATAAGAAAGGCTATCCGGCAGACCCGAGCGGCAACGGCGGAGGTTACGTTTTTGACTGTCGCGCCATCCATAATCCCGGCCGGTATGACGAATACAAGCAGCTGACAGGCATGGATGACCCGGTAAAGCGGTTTCTTGAAGACGATGGAGAGATTCTGGCGTTTATCGAGCATGTCAAAGGTCTCGTGGGGCCTTCGGTAGATAGATATGTCAAACGTGGATTCAAGTCGCTGCAAGTGTCGTTTGGCTGCACGGGTGGGCAGCACCGCTCGGTGTATTCGGCCGAAGCCATAGCCCGGTGGCTCCAGGAGCGTAAAGATGTCAGGGTGCACCTCATCCATCGTGAGCAGGGCGTAGACCGCTATCTTGAATGATATGAAAGTAAAAGGCATGATTTTCGCCGCCGGTATAGGATCGCGTCTGCGTCCTATCACTGACACCATTCCCAAGGCATTGGTGGATGTAGGGGGTATCCCGATGTTGCAGCGTACCATAATCAGGATGCGTGATGCCGGTATAACCGACATTGTGGTCAATGTGCACCACCATGCTCATAAAATCATTGATTTTCTTGCCGACAATGATAATTTCGGGCTGAATATATCTATCAGTGACGAGTCGGACATGCTTCTTGACACGGGTGGGGGATTGCTGAAAGCCGCCTCGCTGATTGGCGATGCCGATGCTGTAGTGTTACATAATGCCGACATATATACCGACATCCCTCTGCGTCCTCTTGTTGATGAATTTGCGTCAAGCGATGCGGATGCCGTGTTGGCCGTGAATCATCGTGCCACATCGCGTTATCTGCTTGCTGACACAGCCCACCGCATGAGGGGCTGGACCAATATCACCACCGGCGAAATAAAACCATCCAACCTGAGCTGTGACGAAGCTGACCATCTTGAAAAAGTCGGATTCTGCGGCATCCACATCCTTAATCCCGGCAAAGTGATGCCGCAGCTGCAACTTTACCGATCAGCCAAGGGTTCAAAATTCTCCCTGACCCCCTTCTACATCGACAATGTAGACCGCCTGTCCATCCGCTGCTCCCAAGTCCCTCCCTCCTCCCACTGGATAGACATAGGCAAACCGGCCTCCCTCTCCCAAGCGCGCCTCCTCGCAACCCATCCCTGACCACTCCGCCCCTCACTAACTTAGGGGATATACACATAGTAGCAGGGACATGCCATGGCATGTCGCCTAAAGCCATGCAAATGAGGGGTGTTGCGTTAGCAGACATGCCATGCATGTCCCTACTCCTATGAGACTTCAGCGTAGAGAAACGGTGCGTCATCTACCGTAAAACCGTAATGTGACACTCTCCAATAGTCGGTTTGCGGCGTGACATACATTGACAGCGTGTCAGCCTCCATTTCCCATTGCTCCGGCTCGTTAAACCATTGCATCTTTTCCAATGATTGTGGCATACTGATATTTTAGTGGGATGTTAGCTGTTATTTCCTCGAGAGGGAGGCGAAGTAGAAATCAAGGACTTCGCGGGCGGCGGTGAATGAGCTGCGGCGGTTGTTGAGCACATCGCGCTCGCAACGCACCAGACGGCTGGCTACTTCTGTGTCGTTGTAGAAGTTGCAGCGAAGCTGCTCATCGATGGTTTCATACATCCAGTAGCGTGCCTGTTGATGGCGTTTGCGCTCGAAGTAGCCGTTTTCTTTGACGAAATCAAAGTAGCGGTCTATCATGTCCCAGACTTCGGGTATGCCTAACTCAAAATAGCCGGAGTAGGTGAGCACTTCGGGCTTCCAGCCGCTTGGAGCCGGGGGAAACAGCTGCAATGCGCTGCGAAACTGCGCCTGTGCGAGGCGTGCGCGGTCTATGTTGTCGCCATCGGCTTTGTTGATGACTATGCCGTCGGCCATCTCCATGATACCGCGTTTGATGCCCTGTAGCTCGTCGCCTGTGCCGGCAAGCTGTATGAGCAGGAAGAAGTCGACCATGGAGTGTACGGCTGTCTCGCTTTGTCCGACGCCTACCGTTTCTACGAAAATGTTATTGTAACCGGCGGCCTCGCAGAGCACTATGGTCTCACGGGTCTTTCGCGCCACGCCTCCGAGCGACCCGGCTGACGGGCTGGGACGAATGAAAGCATCGGGATGTATCGACAGCTTTTCCATGCGTGTCTTGTCTCCGAGTATGCTACCCTTGGTGCGTTCGCTCGAAGGGTCAATGGCGAGGACGGCGAGTTTGCTTCCGGGTGTCTTGAGCACATGGAGCCCGAACACATCTATTGAGGTGGATTTCCCGGCTCCGGGAACACCTGTGATGCCTATGCGTCGTGAGTTGCCTGAATAGGGGAGACATTTCTCTATGACCTCCTGGGCCACTGCCTGATGGTCGGGCGAGAGGCTCTCTACCATCGTGACGGCGCGGCTCAGCATGGTGACATCGCCTTTAAGGATGCCGTCTACCAGCTCTGAGGCAGGGATTGTGCGTTTTTTGCGGCGTGTCAGATAGGGGTTTACTGACGGTGGCTGTTGCACTCCGCTGTTGACTGTGAGGCCTTGAAATTCGCAGGAGTTCTCGATATGGCCATGATGGCAGTCATGGCTGTGGTCTGTCGATTGGTTAGTCATGGTCTGGATGTTTCAGTCAATCATGCCGACAATCCTTACTGTCCTGACGGGATTGGACGGGTCATTGGTTATCAGCACGAACGATGTGTTTATGATTTCTTTTCCGTATATATATTCGGGTGATATTGTGATGGTGAGAGGTGTCCGGTCGCCTTTTTTGATTTTATTTTTTGCGCTGCTGACGGTCACGCCATAGTCTGGTGAATATATGCGCCTCACTATCAGTGCGTTTTTACCGGAATTTGATAGGACGGCTGTGTAGGTGACAGGTTCGGAGACAGCACTGCTGACATTTCCGAGGTCCACCTTGTCGACCGACAGCGAGGATACCGGAGCATTGGCCAATGCTTTCTCGCTTAATCCTGAGAAGTCCTCATTGACAAACGCCGTGACAGGTATGGTGAGCGTATCGGCGGAGCCTCCGTCCTGTCGCAATCCTATTTTGATGGAATCCGAAAGCAGACCGTAATCGGGGGCATTGACGCTGTAGATGGTTGCCGACATTACAGCCTGCTCGCCCGGGGCGATGCGTTCGGGGCTTGTCAGCAGATGTATGTATTCGGGTGCCGATTCCAGTTTTACAGCTATTGTATCGTTGCTGACGTTGTAGCACTCTATGTAGGCCGATTTGATAGCCCCTTTGGTCATATCGCCGAACATCAGCATATCCTGCTGCAATCTCACGTTGCCTGATTTTATGGGGTAACGTGCATTGAGGCTTGATTCATTGCCTATGGCCGTCCCTCTGATATGGAGTGTGTGGCGTGACGGCTCTGTATCAAGGTCAACATAGATTTTTTTGTCAAATCTGCCCGGACGGCCGGTAGGATCGTATGACACCTGGAGCTTCACCGTGTCTCCGGGGTTGACAGGACGGCTGTCAAATGCCGGTCGGGTGCATCCGCATGTAGAGCGTGCGGAGACAATCTGCACAGGCTCGTCGCCCGTATTGACGGCTTTGAATGTGACCGTAACCTTGCCGTCATCTTCGTGGAATGTGGCAAAATCATGGACCTTTTCCATCCACGTCACCTCCTTGTGGGCATAGCTTGCGATGCTTGCCATAGCCATGCAGCCGAGGATAAAACACTTCTTTCTCACGGCGGTCACTTGACTACTGTACCCTTGAATGAAAGTCCTATGCGTTTATTGCCGGCGTTGGTCGATACCCTGACAGTGCGGTTGACCGAGCCCAGACGGCCCTCGGGATTAAAGGACACTTTGATTTGCCCTTTCTCCCCCGGTTTTACGGGATGCGTGGGAAACTTGGGGGTGGTGCATCCGCAGCCGCCGTTGGTGACTGACAGGATTATAAGCGGCGCATTACCTGTATTAGTAAACTCATAGACTGCTGTAACCGGGCCTCCGTTCTCCGGGATAGCCCCGAAGTTATGAGAGCGTGAAGCAAACTCTATCTTAGGCTTGTTGCCGTTGCCGGCGGCTGCAATCGGCATCGCTGTCAGCATGCAGACGATAATGGCTACGATGCTTAATGAAAGGAATTTGGTATGTCGCATTGTGACTGTTAGAATTATATGCAGATTTTGTATTTGGGTTATTTTGATACTGAAATCGGGTCTGCGCCGGAGTGCGCGGTGAGCGCCGGCGTCATCTGTGACTGTATCGTGGCGATTCCTGAGGTAAATGTGCCGGCATTGTTGGTCGAGAGGTCATATGTCAGCACGTAGGTGCCCTTGGGTAGTCGGGAGATGAAGATGTCAGTCTGGCTGTCACGGTTTTCGCGGTAGAATGACAGACCTTGGCTTGAGATGTACCCCGGAAGCTGGTCGGTAGGCTCGAAGCATGCAGCGCGTTGGTCCACGATGGTCACATAATCCATGTCGCGCTTGGCTACTATGGTGAGCTGCACCTTGACGCTGCTTCCTAACGCCATTGAGGTCGCGGAGGTCCATTTCATGCCGTTTGCAGTAGCTGTGCCGACAAGGATTTCCTTTGTGATGCTCAGGTCAGGGATGGAGTGGGGTTTGACAGCCGAGGTCTCGGCTACGTATTGCGATATGACTGCGCCCCACGATGGCAGTGCGCTGCTGTTTCTGACGTTGAGCGTGCTGCCTGATGCCTTGTCGGCCGGGAGTGTAGTGGTAAACATCCCTGAGGCATAATCTCCCTCTGGCAGGGTTAGCGCAGAGTCTCCAAGTGTGATGCTGACATTTCCGGCCGGTATTACCCACGAGGGCGACGAGGTTATCAGATTGGCGATAACCAGGGCTGCCTGTGGGTTGTCGTTCCATGTAGTGGCCTCTTTCTGGAAAATCAGCCACTGGCGTATCATGTCTATTGCTGTGCTCTTGGGCTGGAGCTGTGTGTAAGCGTCAAGGATGATGCTCTGGCCTGTGATGTCGGTATTCTCCCACCACATGCCACGCTCGGGTGAGGTGAGGGCAAACTGGTTGAGCGACTCTATCACTTCGAGCGAGATGTCGCCATAGCCGTGTGTATCCATCAATACGGCTGCTTTGGCCTTGTCGACAGGCGACATCTTCTTCCAGCCGGCTCTGGCTTCGCGCAGGGCGGCATTGCTGACTGCATGTGCGGCGTTGCTCTGCGTGATGTTAAATAGGTTACGCAGCTCGGCATAGTCTATATATGATGCGTTGGGGTAACGTGCATATTGACGCACAGCTTCGTCATCAAGATAGAGCACGGCCTTGCGGAGCATGCTGTCAAATTCCTTGTCGGTGGGAAGCCATCCGAGACGGTTGACCGCCCCGAGTGTGCGCAACACATATTTTGTGACCCATAACGACGGCTCTGAATCATCGGCCATCCATCTCCAGCCTCCTGACAATGCTTGCAGCTTCTGGAGCTTGTCGGTTGAAGCTTTGATAGATCTGTCGACAAAGTCGGAGTCAAGGATCAGTGCCAGACGCGACATGCGTTCTGAATCGCTTTTGGCTTCTCGCATCCACGGGGTGGATTGCAGCATCATCTGTTTGAGCTGCGGATTCCGTTCGAGCATGGATTTGAGGCTCTCGTCGCTCTTGTCTCCGGCTGTCCATTGCTTGACCGCTTCGCCTATGACGGGGTATTGCTCCACGAGATTACGGGCTGCGATAGCCGAGAGAAATGCGTCGGCGGCTTTCATGGCGGTGTTGGGTGCCTCGTCGGAAATCGACGGAAGTGCGAGCACGGCAAGCCAAAGCGGATTTTCGCAATATTGCAGACTGACGGTGGCGTCATTTTTCATCTCCGGGAGTCTGATGCTGACGCTTGTCGAATCGGGAGCGATGTAGAATGGCTCTGAATCAATCACCGATGCTTTGGATGACAATACAGGTATCGCCGACATCTCTCCGTCGGAGAAGTTGCCGGAGGTGGCAGCTGTGCGTATTGTCATCACATTGCCTTCGGTGATGCTGACGTCTATCGGGAGTGATACGATTTGACTGCCGTTGGGGGCTACGCTGACTGTGGCCTGGCGTGATGCCTTGAATGCAGGGGCCGACGATGAGGTGGCCTCGGCATATACAGTGGCTTCAAGCTGTTTGTCGGTCTTGTTGTACACTGTCGTGAGCACGTCAATGCGGTCACCTGCACGTACATAACGTGGCAGATTGGGCTGCACCATCAGCGGTTTTGAGCTGACAATCGAGGCTGAGTATTTGGCAGTGTCGAGTTTGCGTGTGAAAGCTATCAGGTCAAACTGCCATGTGGTCACTGCGTTGGGCATCGTCAGCGCTATCACTGCGTTGCCGTCGGTATCAGTGGTTATGGTAGGATTGAAGTAGGCCAGAGGTATTTCCGACGGGCGGTAGCTGATATTCTGAGGCATGTCGATACCGCTTTCAGCTTCTCCGGCTCCCATGTCGGCAGCGGCTTCTTCGCTGACGGCGTCTTCAGTGACAGCCACTGCGGCATTTTGGGTTTCCATCTTGGGAGCTGCCATATCAGCGGTCGCATAGAGCATACGTGAGCCGCGTATGCGCAGACCGCCTGTGGCAAATCCGAAACGCATGCCGTCGGTCCATGACTGGCCCCACAGCTGCCATTGCGGCATATTGAGTCCTGAGCAGTCGGCAGTCCTATAGGGCGACATTGCACTGACACGGTTCTGCCATTGGTAAGGCTCCTGAAGCGAGATATGGTAGAGCTGCCCGTCCATCGGGAGGAAATTCTGATTATGCCGTTCGATGCTTTCAAGTGCCTTGCTGTAGATGTCAGCTATGATTGCACCCTCCACAGGCGTGCCGTCATCGTAGCGGAGTTTGAATGTCCACTTTTCGGCAGCGAGTGGCGATGTCTTGTCGCGGAACGATGCTGCCTCGATGACGAGTTTCTTCTGTGTCGCGGGACGTGCGATGGTCAGATTACGCTGGTCAGTCTTGAAATTCCGCGTTGCTATGAGTGACAGGAACGCTCTATCGGCACCGCTGTCAAGTTTGACGGGTAGAGTGTTGAATCCCGGAGATACCTTAAGCCATTTCCTCATATATTCGTGACCGGTCTCGGGATTCCACATAATGACCATGACATTGGTCACATCCTTGCCGGCGGCATAGATGATGTCTGTCTTGCCGTCATTATCGGTGACAAGTTCGCTTGACGGGGTCCATACGTTATCGTCGGTAGGAGAGGGGTTGCCGGGTCGGGGATTGTACATGATGACATGGCGTGACACCAGAGGGTCTGTGTCATCGTCAAGTCTGAATCTGATGTCATATGTGCCGTTGGGTATCTCCGAGAGATTTAATACCGGATCGGCGAGACTGATTGAGCCGCTTTTGACTGTCTTGTCATCATCGGTCATAATCTCATAGCCAACTGATGCCACGTCCACGGTCTCTCCGGCTATATCGGCTACTTTGATGGTGAGCTTGACAGGCTCGGTGGTATTGACGGCGTTGGGCATGTCTACCGTGAGCTGTCGGAGGGAGGCAGGAGAAAATGCGGTCTGTCCCGACTGGGTTTCGCCTGAGGTGCTGACCGCAGCCACTTGTGCCACGAAGTAACCGCGCGGATAGGGTGCATCTTTCATCACGTCTGATGTGACATTGATGGCAAATTTGCCGTCGGAGTCTGATTTTGCCGTGGCGGTGTAAAATGACTGCGGCAGTGACTGGAGCCACCATCGCATCGGCGACAACGACCGTAAATCCAGAGTCACCTTGGCATCGGTCACCGGCAGGTCGGTATAAGTGCGCAGCTCTCCGCTGATTATATAGCCGCCGTCAGCTCCCTTTTGTGGCGTGGCGAGGGTCATCTGATATGTGGGCAGTTTGTAATCGCTGACGGTGAAGTTGCTGTTGGTGTAGACGGTGCGTCTCTTTTCGTTGCCGTCAGGCATTTCGAGTGAGAGGGTGAAGTTTCCGGTCAAGCCGTCCTTGGGGAGGACAGCCTGTCCGTTGCATCGTCCCCATTTGTCGGTCACGGTGCGTATGGTGTCAAACGGCTGGTAGTTGGCATCACGCACTATCGCTGTTATCTTGCGGCCTTCGAGCAGTTCGTGGCCGTAGCCCTTGGATGAGTATGCTACGGCACTCCACTGCAATGTGTCGCCCGGATGATAAAGCGGCAGCGATATGAATGCCGAGAGGTGGTTGTAAGTGCGGTTTACATTGTCTCGCGAGAACTCCCAGATGGAGAATGTGGCGGAGGTGTCGTTACCCTTTGTGGCATATACGAGTCCGCGTGTCATGTTGCTGGGAGTGAGACCTCCCTCTTTGTCGGTCTTGCCTAACGTTGATGCGGTTTTGTTCCTTCCGTTGGGCAATATGTTGAATGTGATGTCCTTAAGGGGCGCTCCTGATATTCCGTCCACGGCACAGAGCACCCTGTCATTGACTGTAGCGGAGTATGCTGCTAACTTTGTGACGGTCACTATACGCTGTGAGTTGTCGCCTGACCGCTCTTTGCCATTGAAATCTATGTCAAACACATAGCGGCCTACGGCAAGGGCAGGGAAATCGGTGATGTCAAGTGAATATTTCGAGGGGCACTGCGTGGTCTCCTTGTCAGTCAGGCGGTAGGTCTGAGATGCGGCTTTCTTCAGGTTGCCGTGTCTGGCCAGATTGTAATAGTTCTCTCTCAGCGAGTAGCTACCGTCCACCTTATATGCCGTGATGGTGATTTCAGTGACGTTTTTACTCTTGACATCTATCTTGACAGGTACGCCGGGATAGAGGGTGGAGGCCATGGTGATGTCGGCACTCTTGCGCTCAAGATTGCTGATGATGTTGCGTATGCAGTTGGCGCGGAAATAGCCGGGATCGGAGGCTATAAAGCGTTTTGCCTGGTCATATATCCAGCGTTCACGATCCAAGTTGTCGGTAGAGGGAAGCTCGTCGATTTTCAGAAGCACCTCTCCTACAGCCGGTGTCGCTTCAAAATTCTTGTCATACAGGGCTTTGAGCTTGTCAAACTCTGCATCTATGTCCGTCTGGTCACCCGAGAGCGAGTTGTCGGCATCAAATTTCTGGAGCTGCCAGTAGATGCTGCTTGCTGCGGTTATGCCGGGCTGTGACAGCATCATGGAGATTATGCGCGAGATGTGCATGCGTGCCTGTGTATTGCGGTAGGCAAAGGTGCGCAGTATATCTGTGCCCCTCATTGCTTCAAAGTCGAGCAGGGTAGGGGCATACATGGCGGATGTTTCGCGGTTGTAGTCTATCACTCCGTCATATCGCTCTATGGGGGTCTGTGCCAGCAAGGCCGATGGTGCCAGGGCTTCGTTGATCAGTGACATTATCTTGTCAGAAATCTGCTGGCCGCTCCATGTGGTGAAATCGCCTTTTGCTGCATCGAGCATCGGCGGTCGCTGGTCGTAGCTCCAATAGTCTGCCTGGTATATGTCGGCGTAAATCCCGGCTAAAAGCAGACTGAGCAGACTGCGTGTCTCCGCGGTCGTCTCCTCTTTTCTCAGCGAGTCTATGCGGTCGGTGACGTTGACCAACTCATCCGTGGAGATGGATGCCTCGGCTAACGAGATATTGATGAGTGCACGGAGCATCGCACGGCTGTCCGATGCTTTCTGTGCAGCGGCCAAGGCTTTCTCGGCATCCGAAATGACTGTCTTGGGATAGGCGAAATCGGGTTTCTGATATGCCGATGCACTGATGGCCGCGGAGGCTGCCACAGGGATATTAAATAAACCAAATGCTGCGACAGAGGCGCAGCAGGCTATAAGTGAACGGTTGACCAATGATTTTCTCGGTGATGACATAGTGGACTACGTTTGAGTGTCGGAAGATGTACAGGCTATTTCTTTTTGTTCAGCCCACGCAGGTGCTTGCGAAACTCCTTGTTGAGTTTCTGTTCGGCCAGACGGAGCTGGTACACCTGTTTGGGTGTGAGGATTTTGCCTATCTCCTTGTAGTATTTCGTCTCTATGCGGTTGACGCTCGCACCTACAGAGAGCGACACGTTGGTTGCTTCGATATAGTCTTTATCTGTGGGATTGGGCTTGCGTTTCATCTCCTTACGCATACGGCTGTCGTTGAAAAACACAGCCCTGCGCTCGCGGTCCATCGCGTCATACAGAGCGAAAAAACGTGTGGACTGCTCGTCATTGAGTCCCAGTTCTTTGGTCAGCCGGTCATGCTTGTATTGTGTCATCTCGGCTTCCCACTTCTGGCGGTCGGCCTGAGAACCTCCCTGACGCTTCTGCGCTGACACATTGGTGACGGCTGAAGCTAACAGCAGGGTGAGCATGATGGCTAATCTGTAAAACTTGTTGCTATACATATGTGAGTGATGTTTTGTTTGAGCGTATGGTGTGGTTTATCGTGAAGCCTCTGACGGGTCGTCCATCGGGTCAAACCCTTCTTCCCAGAGCATGTCCATCAGGTCTTCCTCGTTTGTGGTGTAATAGGTCTCATCGTTGATTTCCTCGACCACAGCGGGATCTGACAGGGCCTGGGCAAGCACTGGATAGTTTTCGATTGACATCTGTCCCTGGGAGGTGGCGCCTGTCAGGGAGAATATGTGCATCATGCACCACACTCCGGCAAACATGGCGGCCAGATACACGTAGGGTCTGATGCGCTGCCATATGCTGCGCGGTGCGATGTTGGCATCGGGTGAAGCCTGTTCCCATTCGCGTTCGGGCAGCGATGCCTCGATTCGCCGGGTCAGGGTGTCGAAATATCCGTCAGGGACTGTCATGCCGTCATGGCGGTCTATCTTGTCAAGTATGGAGTCTTGTTTCATCGGGAGTAAGGTTGTGATGGAGAGTGACTGATGCTGTTTTAGTGTTTTGACTGATTTACCGTATGAAAGTTTAATCGGATTCCGAAAAATGTTGCTCTATTTTCTTTACAGCCAGATGATACGATGCCTTGAGGCCGCCTACAGATGTGCCGAGAATCTCTGACATCTGTTCGTACTTCATATCGTCGAAATATTTCATGTTAAACACCAGTCTCTGTTTTTCGGGAAGCGTGGCTATGACCTTGCGCAGTTCGAGCGCGAGTTCGTCGCCGTCGACATATTTGTCGGCAGCGATGAGATTTATTATCATGGACGATTCGTCCTCGAGTGAGATGTTACACCGTTTGCGCTCTTTCTCTAAGAACGTAAGGCTCTCGTTAATGGCTATTTTATAAAGCCATGTCTTGAGCTTGGCGTCGCCTCTGAAATTCTCGATATTTGACCATGCTTTCAGAAATGTATTCTGGAGTATGTCGTCGGCGTCCTCGTGGGTCTGCACCATGCGTCTTATCTGCCAGTAGAGGCGTGTGCCGTAAAGTTTGATGACCTCTCCGAATGCCTGACGGCATGTCGAAGGGTCACGCAGACGCGCTATGAGTTCGGGGGTGGCTTCGTCGCCCCCTGATGCCGTACGCTGCCGCTTCTGGTCGGTCGCAGCCGTATCGGTGTCGCCGCATAATGATGAGTATGTATCTGCCATATTCTGGAGTGGTAAATTTACAACTTTTTTTCAGAGCATACTCCCTCTCCTGTTTTTTTTAAATAAAAGTAACACCGTCATCTGCCACATGTTTGACTGTGACGGATGGCGGTGTAGCATTGGTAGAAAGATATCGATGCGTTAACTGTCAGTCGCGTAGTTTGTCTGCGAGACCGGCGGCCTTGTCGGCTGCGGAGTCTATGAAATCAGCAAGTTTTCCTTTCAGGCCTGATGCGGCGTCGCTGATTTTCTCCTTGGCATTGTCGGCCTGGTCGCCCAGAGCTTCCTTGGCATCCGCCAGCTTGTCGGCTATCGCATCCTTGGCATCGCCTACTTTGTCGGCTATCTTGTCTTTTGCTGCCGACAGACCTTCTTTGGCCGAAAGGATTCCTGACTGTACACTGAGGTCGGCTGCGTCTTTGGAGAGGTCGGCTGCATTCTGAGCCAGGTTCTCTTTCTGTGTGGTGTTATTAGTGTTATCTGACATAATCGTAAAAAATTGGAAGTTATATCATCATAACAGTCATGCAGTAGTATAAGATTAGTGATGAATCGTTTTTTATGCTTTTATAACAAGTTGCCATGATGCTCTATAATTCTTAAATTTGCATGAATAAACCTCCGGTCATTCTATGCTTCAATCATTATCCGATTCCGGGCGATGGCATCATCTCGCTTATGCTTACGGCCATGTCATATATATGGTCGTGGCTTGGCTGCTTGCTGCGGTGGAAATAGATTGGCTGTCGGCTCAGATTGCCGGGATTGACTGTCTGTCAAGACTGGAGATTTGCGCAAGCCTGGTGTGGGCTGCGATACTTACATTTCCATATCTGTTTCTGCCTGGCAGGTATCGGTGGTTGCAGCTGATTGTATTCTTCGTATTGGTGCTGTTAAATACCGTCAACTGTCTCTATTATCGTAATTTTGACAGTCTGGTCACGTTGCGTACCATGGCGATGTGGCAGGGTGTCAATGCTTACTCGCTTGATGCTGCATATGCTTCCTTGAAATGGTCTGACGCTGTCATATGGATAGCTTTCCTTTGTCAGGTTATCTTGTATGTCCTGTTGAGAAAGCCAATCCGGGTTAACCGTTTCGGAGTCAGGTTTAAAATATGGACATGTGTCATAGTATTTCTGGGATTGGCGAAACTGGAATTGACACGTTACCGTATGTTTGTCAGGGAGTGGGAGACCGCTGTAGGCCCTGATTTTATTGATTCGAGGCCGTACTTCATCTTTACCGGCAGTATATGGGATTACTCTGTCAAGGGCTATTTCGAGACATACATCATCCAGTTATACGGCTTGTTGAAAAACAGTCCTTCTCTCTCGTCGCAGGATATTGCTGATTTGAACGCTATATTGCTGTCGGAAAATCGGGCATCTCTGCCGCCTGCTGGTGAGGCGGATTCTACACTACAGGCAAACAGGGGCAAAAATCTCCTGATGATAGTGGTTGAATCGCTTAATTCGTCAGCTCTTGACTGCGGTTTTGACGGTAAGCCTTTCACTCCGTGTTTAGATTCGCTGCATCAGGCATCGGATGTGGTATGCTTCGATAATATGTGTTCTCAGGCTATGTTTGGCCAGTCAAGTGACGGCCAGTTCATGTACAATACAGGCATATATCCCCTCACTGACGAGATAACCCTGTCAATTGAGCGCAGGGGACCCTTTCCGTCTCTTTGCCGTGAGCTTGACGGCTACCATGCCGAGGAATTTATCGGTGAGGATAAAAAGTTATGGTTCCATGACGAATCTTCTGTCGCCTATGGATATGACCGTCTCACGGATAGACTTGGCGTGCATGACATCAATCGGTGTGATGATGCCATCATGTCGGCATCATTGCGGAGTTTAAAGGGGCTGCCACAACCGTTCTTCGTCATATTGACTACCCTCACTATGCATGGCCCTTATGGCAGAAATACCGTTATGCCTGATGGATGGACTGACTCGCCGGCTGCCTATGATTACATGTCGCGCCTACATATGTTTGACAATGCTTTGCGTAAGTTCATTGACGGTTTGAAGCAAGCAGGATTGTATGACAACACTGTCATAGTCATCGCTTCTGATCATCGTGCTCCTATTGAATCCATCGGGGATAAAGCTTCTCCTCAGGGGCGCATCATGCTGATGATTCTCAATTCCGGACTTCCGGGAAGGGTGGATTCCAGAGTCGTCGGGCAGATTGATGTCTATCCGACTATCCTTGATATAATGGGCGTCAGGAATCCGCGTTGGCCAGGTATGGGGCAGTCGCTTATCCGCGAAGTTCCGGGATTTGCTGTGGTTCGTGGCACAGAGATAGAGGGAGATACCACCGACATCGCCGCCATAGAGCGTCAGAAACGTTACTGGCAGCTCTCTGACCGCATGATTAAGACCAACACCTTCCCGTCTCGCCCTTAATTGGTGAGGGTTCTGCCTTGGCGCTTTTGCGCATATTGCCTAATTTTGCATATTATATGATAGTGTGTTATCCGATATGAGGTTATCGACATCTGAAAGAATCAGGCAGTATATTTTAGTACACGGACATGTCATCTATCTGATAGTGGCATGGCTGTTGACGGCAGTAGAAATCGACTGGTTACTGGGCCAGTTCTGTAGCATGACATATTTGTCAAAATTTAGTCTTGGGCAGAGTTTTATATGGGGAGGTATTATAGTATTTCCGTTCTTGCTGCTGCCGCCCCGTTACCGTTGGATACAGTTGATTCTGTTTTCAGTGCTGGTCGTGTTCAATATGGTCAATTGTCTCTATCTGCGTAATTTCAGCAATTTCATTCCGCTGCGGACAATCTTTATGTGGCAGGGGATCAATGTGTTTACGTTTAGAGCAGCTCTGGCATCCGTAGCGTGGAGCGATGCCATACTTTGGCTTGCTCTGTGTGGGCAGATTGGATTGTATTGGGCGATGCGGAAGCAACTGCGCAGCCGCGGATTCAATCTCAGGTTTAAAGTGGGTTGCTGCATCGTCATATTGTCTGGTCTGGTATTGATGGAGAGGAGCCGCTATCGTGGCTTTGTCAATTGGTGGGAGGGAGCGTTTGACAGGAGCGCGATTAATATGGAGGCATATCTTCAGATTACATGCTCCTTATGGGATTATGATAGGAAAGGTTATTTTGAGGCATATCTCATCCAGCTCTATAATCTCTTTAAGCCGGTCATCCCTTTATCTTCTGATGAAGCAGAGGAAATCAGGAAGATAATATCGTATTCCGGTAATAGGGATATGGCATATGATGTTGACTCCATAGTGGATAAGAATCGTGACAAAAATCTTATTTTTATCATCGTTGAATCATTGAATTCATGCGCTTTAAATCGTACTTTCGATAATAAGTCTTTTACTCCGTGCATGGATTCAATCATAAAAGCTCCCGATGTCATATGTTTTGATAACATTTCTTCTCAGGCCATGTTCGGGCAGTCGAGTGACGGACAGTTCATGTATAATACCGGTGTGTATCCGCTTATTGATGAGACAACGTTGGCCGTTGAACGGACCGGACCGTTTCCTTCCATATGTCGTGAGCTCCCGAAGCATCATTCTGCCGAGTTTATAGGTGAGAGCCGTCTGATTTGGTTTCATGATGAGACTACTGTAGCCTACGGATATGATGAGTTGAACGATGATCTGGAAGATTATAGGGGACTGGAGGGTGATGAAGCTATTTTTGCAGCTGCGTTCCAGTCTCTTAAGACTATGAGACAGCCTTTTTTTGTCCTTATCACCACAATATCCATGCATGGACCTTATGAATTTAAAGGGAAACTGCCTGACGGTTGGGAGGAGCCTGCTTCTACTTATGACTTCCTTTGTAAAACAAATATATTTGACCGCTCACTCAGTCTGTTTTTGTCTGACCTGAAAAAGTCTGGTCTTTATGACAATTCTGTGATTGTCATAGCCGCAGATCATAAAGCGACTTTGAGTTCCCTTGGGGCTGGAGGAACCGACGATGGACGCATAATGTTTTGTGTGCTCAATTCCGGCCTCTCAGGTAAGGTTGACTCAAGGATTGCCGGTCAGATTGATGTCTATCCTACCATCCTTGATATAATGGGCGTCAGGAATCCGCGTTGGCCGGGTATGGGGCAGTCGCTTATCCGCGAGGTCCCGGGATTTGCCGTGGTTCGTGGCACAGAGATAGTGGGAGATACCACTGACACCGCTGCCATAGAGCGTCAGAAACGTAACTGGCAGCTCTCTGACCGCATGATCAAGACCAATACCTTCCCCTCTCTCCATTAACCAGGCTACCACATATCAGGTCGGAGGTTGTTGCAAAACGACCAAACTGTAGGTCTGCCCCCTGGTTATTAAGCAGTCGTCGTTAATGCTATAATGCCGTTCATATGTTGTAGGAACATGTCATGGCATGTCGCCTAAAGCCATGCTGATGAGGGGCATTGCGTCAGCAGACATGCCATGGCATGTTCCTACTACGATTAAGTTGGTGGCATTGCTTTCCGGTGGTCATCTATGATGTTATGGATGTCATCAAGCGAGAGGAGGCTAAATGCGCTCAAGCACTGTGTGGATGAGGTCGCGCACGGCATCTTTGTAGTTGGGGTTAGCGTTGTTGTTGTAGCGGTTGGCGATGATGGAGCATACGGTCATTGCCTTGTGTCCCATCAGTTTGCCGAGGCCTTGAAGTGGTGCGCTCTCCATCTCATAGTTGGTGATTTTGCGGTCACCGTAGCGAAATGCCTCTATGCGTGTGTTGAGGTCGGGATTGGCCAGAGGCAGACGAAGCTCGCGTCCTTGCGGCCCATAGAATCCTACGGCCGAGATGGTGTTGCCGCGTACCATGTCGTCACGTCCGATGCGCTCTACAAGTTCGGCATCGGCATCCACTATGTAGGGCTTGGCCCACAGCGGATTCCAGCCTACGCTCTCGCAGAAGGCACGTTCCATGTCAAGGTCAGCCACCTCATTGCGCCCTGCATAATAATTGAGCACTCCGTCAAATCCGAGTGACTTTGTGGCGATTACAGGTGTGCCGATGGTAAGTTCGGGCTGCAAGGCTCCGGAAGTGCCTATGCGCACCAGGGTGAGCACACGCTTCTTGTCACGTACCTCACGTGTGGCAAAATCTATGTTGGCGAGGGCATCAAGCTCGTTGATTACGATGTCGATGTTGTCAGGACCGATGCCGTGGCTCAGACACATGATGGGGCGTCCGTTGTAGGTGCCTCCTATGGTGCGGAACTCGCGAGACTGCACATCGAAATCACGTGTGTCGAAAAATGAAGCCACCAGTTCCACTCGGCCTGGGTCGCCTACAAGTATGATGTTGTCGGTCAGCTGTTCAGGTTTCAGGTGGAGATGGAATATCGATCCGTCATCGTTTATTATCATCTCGCTCGGCGGGATTATCTTCTTCATGGCATATGGTGTTTAAAGTGGTTATGATAGAGATATAACAATTAAGAAAGCACAAGTTAGCTATTTCCCATGAAAAAAACTAATCGGCTCCGCAAAATTATGCATGAAAGAGATGTCCCTGCAATTATTACATGCCTATGGGCGTGGCGGATGGTCGGTGTCTATGCCAGACGGTAACGCGACCCGGGGTAACAGATTATCAATCCTTTAAATTCCATATCCACCAGGAGCGACATAGTACGCGATATGGATAGGCCTGAGGAGATGGCTATCTGATTGATGGTTGCTTCGCCACGTTCGGTCAGCAGGTCTATGACGGTCTGCTCGTCTGGGTCAAGCACCAGCGGCAGTGTGTTTTGATGTGTGCCGGATGTCTCCATAGGCCATCCGAGGGTATTGGATACATCTTCGGCGGAAGTGACCAATGAAGCCGTATTGGAGCGTATCAGCCGGTTGCATCCTGTGCTATAGTTGTCGGAGGTGCGTCCGGGAAGTGCCATGACTTCGCGCGAATAGGCTGCGGCGATAGATGCCGTGACCATTGCGCCCCCTTTGACAGCACTTTCAGCCACTACCGTACCGTCGCTCAGTCCTGCCACTATGCGGTTGCGGGCCAGGAAGTTGCCCCGATGCACAGGTGCGTTGCTGATGTATTCGGTCAGGAGCATGCCGCCGTTGTCTATGATGGCGGTCGCGTCATTGCGATGCACTGCAGGGTAGATGCTTTTGAGTCCGTGAGCGAGCACAGCCACTGTGGGCGCGGCTGATTTGAGGGCTGCGCGGTGGGCTGCTATGTCTATTCCGAATGCGAGTCCGCTGGTAATCATGGGCTTGTCGGGCAAGTGCTCTGTCAGTTCGGACACTAACTTCTGGGTGAAATCTATGCCATAGGGAGTGGCGTGTCGTGTGCCTACTATGCTCAGGGCAAACTTGCTGTCAAGGTCGCAGTCTCCTATGCCATATAGCATCAGTGGAGCGTCCTCGCACTCGCTCAGACGTCGGGGATACTTCTCGTCGGCGAAATAAAACAGCCTGATGCCATGGGCTTCCACGAATCGGGCTTCTTCTTCGGCCTTTCGCATCAGTCCGTCGCGGTAGTCGCGTGATATGATTGTAGATGTCAGGCCGAGCATTGACCCGAGATATTCGGGTCTGAGACTGAAAAACTGCTCCTCTGTGCCGACAATGTCGAGTATTCTTCGACCCGAAGCCGCATTGACCCCGGTAAGCATTGAAAAAGCGATTCTGTACTCTGTATCTGTCGGCATATTGATTGTTTTTTTTGTAGTGACCGTAAAGGTGGTGCTTGTTATCTTGCAGGTGACATGCCTCGCGTGTGGCTCCGCTCAGCTGATGATTGATTTAAACGCTTCGGCCAGTTCGTCGCCGCGTGTAAGCCTCCCGTTGGCCATACATACTATGGTCACATCGGCTTTGACTATAGGAAGCATGTCGGGGAGACGGTAGATATGCTGCTCAAAGATGAATCTCGCGCCGTGGCGGTGGAGGTTGACGCAACTTACAAACTTGTCGGCCAGCCCGAGCGAGTGGAGGTATTCAATCTCTATCTTGCGCACTACAGGCACCAGACCGTTCTCGCTCATCGCGCGAAATGACAGACCGTTGTCTTCGCAACACATGTGGCGGGAGTGTTCGAGATAGTGCAGATAGTTGGCATTGTTGACTATGCCCTGCGAGTCTACCTCATAGTCTCTGACCTTGAATTCGAGGCAGTATGTGTAATCTGACAGTTGAGCCATAGGAAACTTCTGTTTGGTGGACCGGTTATAAATGCAATGCCCGCGCCTACAGTCTCCGGCGTAAGGGAGCGGCAAGCGCGGGCATTGTATCAGTGAGAGATAAAAGACTTATTCTTTGTAGGCTTCTATCTGTTCGGGCATGAAGTTGTTGATAAAGCTGATGTGCTTTGCCACTTCGGCCTGAGCCATCTTGTTGTAGACTTCGGCCGATTTGGTGAAGGACTCGGTGCGGTTGGCATCAAGCAGGAGCAGGTAGCCCATCACGATGTTGCCGGCCATTTCTACGAGGCGGCGTGCCATGAGGTCGTTGTAGGCCTGGTCCTTGATGGCGGTAACCTTCTCTACAGCTTCGGCATATGTCTTGGTCATGGCCACGAGATTGTCCTTGAGGGGCTGAAGCTCGGGGCGTACTTCCTGAGCGGCATATGATTCGATAAGGCTCATGTATGTGCCGGTGGTGACGTGGCGGATGGCCGCTACTACCTGGAGCTGTGTGGTACCTTCGTAGATTGAGATGATACGTGCGTCGCGGTAGAGACGTTCACATGCGTAATCCTTCATGAAGCCTGAGCCGCCGTGTACCTGGATACAGTCATATGCGTTCTGGTTGCAGTATTCGCTGCCCATACCCTTGGCGAGGGGAGTGCAGGCATCAGCCAGACGGCTGTAGTGCTTCATCTCCTTGCGTTCCTCGGGGGTGAGGGTGCGCTCCTTGGCTATGTCCTCATAGAGCTTGTACATGTCCACGAAACGTGAGGTCTCGTAGAGCAGCGAACGTGAAGCATCGAGCTTGGCCTTCATCACGGCAATCATCTCATAGACAGCCGGGAACTCGATGATGGCCTTGCCAAACTGCTTGCGGTCCTTGGCATATGAGAGGGCTTCGCGGTAAGCAAGCTCGCTGACGCCTACAGACTGTGCTGCGATGCCGAGACGGGCACCGTTCATAAGTGCCATCACATATTTGATGAGACCCAGACGGCGGCTGCCGCAGAGCACTGCCTTGGCATTTTTGTAGACGAGTTCGCATGTGGGGCTGCCCTTGATACCGAGTTTGTTCTCGATACGTCGCACTGTCACACCGCCGTCACGCTTGTCATAGATAAACATTGACAGACCGCGGCCGTCCTTGGTGCCGTCCTCGCTGCGTGCGAGCACCAGATGGATGTCGCTGTCGCCGTTGGTGATGAATCGCTTCACACCGTTGAGGCGCCATGTGCCGTCGGGCTGCTCTGTGGCTTTGAGCATTACGCTCTGGAGGTCGGAACCTGCGTCAGGCTCGGTGAGGTCCATTGACATGGTCTCGCCTTCGCATACACGGGGTATGTATTTCTGCTTCTGCTCTTCGTCGGCAAACTCGTAGATGGTCTCGGCGCAGTCCTGAAGTCCCCACAAGTTCTCAAAACCTGTGTCTGCACGGCTGACGATGTCGGCAGCCATGATGTAGGGAGTGATGGGGAAGTTGAGGCCGCCGAACCGACGGGGCATCGACATGCCCATAAGGCCGGCCTTGCGAACGGCTTCAAGGTTTACCTTGGTGCCGTCAGCATATTCCACATGTCCGTCGACTACCTTGGGACCCTGGTGGTCTACATCCTCGGCATTGGGGGCGATGATGTCGCCGCAGATTTCGCCTACGATGTCGAGCACTCGCTCATAGTTGTCCATGGCATCCTCAAAGTCGAGGGGCGCGTAGTCATATTTCTGGGCATCGGTATAGTCACGCTCCTTGAGCGCAACAATCTTCTCCATCAGCGGATGGGTCAGATGATGCTTGAGGTCGGGATTGTCTGTATAGAAATTAGCCATGGCTAATGATTATTTGGAGTTTTTCTTGTAATACTTGATGAGTTTGGGCACAACATCCTCCATGTCGCCTGTGATTACGTAGTCGGCGATGGTGTTGATGGGGGCATCGGGGTCATTGTTGATGGAGATGATGATTGAGCTTTCCTGCATGCCCGCGATGTGCTGTATCTGGCCCGAGATGCCGCAAGCGATATAGAGCTTGGGACGCACGGTTACACCGGTCTGGCCTATCTGGCGGGCATGTTCGGTAAATCCGGCATCCACGGCGGCACGTGAAGCGCCCACTTCGGCTCCGAGGGTCTCGGCGAGTTCGTGCAGGAGCTGGAAGTTCTCCTTAGAGCCTACGCCGTAGCCGCCGGCCACGATGATGGGGGAGTTCTTGATGTTGATTTTTGACTTCTCGATGTGGCGGTCGATGATTTCCACTGCGAAATCCTCGTCTGACACATATTTGTTGGGGTCGAGATTGATGACTTCGCCCTTGTGGTTGGGGTCGAGGACCTCTTTCTTCATCACACCCTCGCGCACTGTGGCCATCTGCGGACGGCACTCGGGGTTGACGATGGTGGCCACGATGTTGCCGCCGAACGCCGGACGGATCTGATAGAGCAGGTCGGTGTACTCCTTGCCTGTCTTGGGGTCTTTGTGCGGACCGATTTCAAGCGATGTACAGTCGGCTGTCAGACCGCTGTGGAGGCATGAAGATACGCGGGGACCGAGGTCGCGGCCTATACATGTGGCTCCCATGAGGCAGATCTGAGGCTCGATTTCCCTGAAGAGCTTGATGAGCACTGATGCGTGGGGATTGCTGATATAAGGGAAGAGGCGCTTGTCCTCCACCTTGTACACTACATCAGCACCATAGGGAAATATCTGGTCCTCTACGCCGTCAAGCTTGTCGCCGATGACGAGAGCCTCGAGTTTGACACCGAGTTTCTTGGCGAGTTCACGTCCTTTGGTGAGGAGCTCTAAGCTGACATCGGCCACTTTGCCCTCATCAAACTCGCAATATACGATTAAGTTGTTTTTATCAGTCATGATGCAAATAGTCAAATGTGGGGATTATGATTAGCCGATAGTATGGTTGGTAATCAGCTCTTTGATGAGTTCTTCTATCTGCTCGTCATTGTTGTCAAGACGGCGGCAGTCCTTGGCGGTAAATACCACGTTTTCCACGTTCTTCACCTTTGTGGGCGAGCCGGCGAGACCTATCTGCTCGGGGTCGGCTTCCACAAATGCCGCGCTCCATTCGTTGAGCTGGAGCTCGGGACGCTTCTTGACGAGTTCCTGTATCCTTTCGGGGAGTTTGCCGGTCTCGCTGGGAGAGGTGGCATATTTGTATTTCTGTACTCGGATGGCGTTGCGCGGACGGCAGTCGGCGGCTGTACCGTTGACGGTCACTACGCAGGGCAGAGGAGCTTTGACAGTCTCAACACCATGCTCAAGACGGCGTTTCACGGTCACATGGCCGTTTGACAGATCCACGATTTCCTCGGCGTAGGTCACCTGGGGTATGCCAAGTTTCTCGGCAATCTGGGGACCTACCTGGGCGGTGTCACCGTCGATGGCCTGACGGCCGCCGAGTATGATGTCGTAGTTGCCGATTTTCTTTACGGCCTGGGCCAATGAATAGCTGGTGGCGAGGGTGTCGGCACCTCCTAGGGCGCGGTCGGTGAGCACTATGCCGGTATCTGCGCCGCGGTAGATGGCCTCACGGATGATTTCGGCTGCACGGGGGAGACCCATTGTAAGCAATGTCACTGTAGAGCCGGGATTGGCATCCTTGAGTCGGAGTGCCTGCTCCAGTGCGTTAAGGTCCTCGGGATTGAAGATGGCCGGCAGAGCCGCACGGTTGATGGTGCCATCTTCTTTCATTGCATCTTTGCCAACATTGCGAGTGTCAGGCACTTGCTTTGCGAGCACAATGATGTTAAGACTCATAGTTAATGTTTCGGTTATATTTATGAATGAGGTATTTAGTCGTGTAGAGGTAAGGGCTACAGAGCCATACAGTCCGATGCCATAATCGGCACAAGCCGAGGTGGGCATTTCAAGCTACAAATTTAGTGACTTTTCCTGACAGTCATATGTTTTTTAACAATAAAATTCAGCACGTCATAAGATTTATAAAACCTATAAGACTTATAAAATTTATAATGTCACCTGATATTGATGCGCTTGAGGAGCTTGTAGGAGGGGGCTATACCCATCTGCCCGGCTCGGCTGAGGTCTGCGACTCCGGCTTCACGGTTGCCGAGCGACATGTAGGTGTAGCCGCGGTTGTAGAGGGCTTCGCCGAAATCGCTTCTCAGGTCGAGGGCGCGGCTGAAGGAGGCGAGGGCAGAGGTAAGGTCGCCGGCCATGAGATATATGCACCCTTTGTTGTAGTAGGCTGCGGCCATGTCGGGTGCCAGCTCTATGGCTTTGTCGAGGTCGGCCAGCGCAGGGGCGTAGGGGATTATGCCACGTTCGTTGGAGTGCTCGGCCTTCTTGGTGAGGGCGTAGCTGCGCACTAAGTATGCCACGGTGAAGTCGGGGACAAGGGCTATGGCGTGGTCGAGATCGCTGATGGCTTCATCGTAGTTGTGTATGGTCATATAGTCCATCGCACGGCCGAAATAATCGATAGCCCTCGGCTTGGCGGTGGTGGCCAGAAGTTCGTCGTAACGTTTGATGGAATTGAAATGGTCCTGTATGATGGCTTCGTCGTCAAGCGAGGGGACATGGCAGGTGACGAGCAGCAGATGGTTGAGCTCGTGCAGCTTGTTGATGCTGCTGACCTGCCTTACGAAGTCGTTGCCCTGGCTGAGTTCGCTCGTGGAGGTGTAGTAGCTGATGGCCATCATCGGCTCGGTGTCTATGCCGTCGGAATGGTCCTGAACGCGGCCTCTGATGCTTCCGTTGTTGTAGTCCTGGGCCAGCGCGGCTTCGTTGGAAGCCTGCAGCAGGGTGGTGAATCGCCGAGATACCTCTTCCTGGGTGGCTTCATCGGTGCCGATGTCTCCATCCGCGGCATCTTCCCCGGTCTTTTCAGGCATGATGTTGACCTTGCTTTTAGCCAAGGCGAGTGACTTGTCATAGTCGCGTTTGGCTTGTCGGGAGTCGCCTTTCTCACGGTATATGTCGAAGCGCAGGAAATATGCCGCGGCGAAATCGGGGTATTGCTCTATCACCTTGTTGATGTCTTTGAGCGCGAGCTGGTAGTTGCCGGTCTCCTTGTAGAGGAGTGCGCGGTTATAGAGCGAACGGTAGTCCTCGCCTTTAAGCCCTATGACGGTTGTCAGGTCGCTGATGGCCTTGTTGTTGTCATGGACTTCGGCGCGCAGCAGTGCGCGGTTGTAGAGCGCGGTGGCGTTGGTGGGCTCTAACTCCACGGCGTAGTCAAGATCGGCCATCGCTCCGAAATAATCGTCCTGACGGTATCGGATGAGCGAGCGGTTGACATACAGGCCGGCCATGCGCGGCTCCAGAAGCAGCGCACTGTCTATGTCCCTCATTGCGGCTGCGAGGCTGTCACGCCCCATGTTGATGTCGGTGCGCATCAGGTAGCCGTTGATTGACTTGGGATTAAGTTCCAAGGCCTTGTTGACATCGCCGAGGGCCGCCACGGTGTCTTCCTTTATCATCTCCATGCGTGCACGGGCTATGTATCCGTCGCTGTGGCGCGGATAGACTTTGAGCAGGTGGTTGAACACATCGCTCGCCTCGTCGTAACGCTTGGCCGATGTCAGGGCCATGGCCTTGTTGTACAGGATGCTGCGGTTGTCGGGGAGCTGCGTCAGTGCGCGGTCATAATCCTTGATGGCGTTGTCGATGTTACCCATGTTCTGGTAGGCCACGCCTCTCACTTCATAGGCATCGGTGATGAACGGATTGCGCTCTATGGCTTCCGAGGCGTCCTTGACGGCGCCTTCGAAGTCCTCAAGGTTGAATTTGGCTATCGCCCTCATGAAATAGGGCTGCGCAAGGTATGGCTTGGCTTCGATGACGCGGTTGAAATACTGTATCGCCACCATATAGTCGTCGAAATACAGCGCGTTCTGTCCGACACGGAGCATCTGGTCTGTATTGATCTGTGATTGGCCGCAAAATGCCGTCAGTAGCACTGTTATCGTTAGCAGTATCTGTCTGTACATGATGCAAAGATAAGCATTATGACTGATTATGACGGCATTATGAGAAATTTTAAGCTGCTGGGCAATTTTTATGCCCAATATTTTGGCGTTTCAAAAGATTATGTATAGCTTTGCAGAAATTATCAATGTTTCTTGACCCGGAACTTTTACAGGATGTTTCCAGGTTCAGATGCTAAGATTTACAGGAAAGGTATCTGACGCTCCGCCCTTTAGAACTCGTTTTAAACTGTGAAGATTCTAAATCGAAGTGCAAAACTTTGAAGTAGTAAACGCTCATTCTCCTCTCTCCTTCTGGCGAGGGGATGCCCGAGCGGCGGGGGCGGCCTAAACCGCC